>ERZ808024.152-NODE-152-length-57287-cov-10.605978_pt1 | contig 57287 bp, 51 predicted proteins | sample MGYA00380181_ERZ808024 | MGnify/ENA primary metagenome ERZ808024 (study PRJEB31490, sample SAMN06133413) | mouse gut metagenome | isolation source: Z2_1 | host: mice | place: China: Chengdu | collected 2015-05 ...
AACACTTATCACTGTCGGTATATTCAAAACAATGAGAAACCCAACGTTTCGGGTTTGCCGACGTTTTTCAAACTGAGTTTGGCACCAATGGCAGCGCCGAGAGTGCCAAGACTGCCTATTTTCCCAGTAATCTTATCAATGATAGACAGGAAAGAATTCAAGCCGTTGGCGGCGGCAGTCAGTTCTTCAGAATCCATGACATTTCCAACGGTATCTTCCCAGGTATTATTTAATCTTGCCAGTGCACCGCTTAAGCTGTCAGCAGATAGTTCCGCTCCTTCAAAGACAGAACCGCTTCCGTTGGAATAAAGCGTAAGCATTTCTTCATAAGCTGACCAGTCAGAAAGAATGGCTGAGAGAGTATTGCTATTAGAATCACTGCCAATATTGGATAAGATGTTTTCTTTCAGACCGGAAGCCTCACCGAGAGAAGAGTATACTTCGGACAATTCTTTCAGGAGCTCAATCGGAGTTTTGAGCCGTTTTACACCATCTTCCATTACTGTCATGGAAACATTGACGGAATCAAATAATTCTGTCACAGAGCTGTCATTTACATTCTGTAAATTTTCAAAAACAGACGCTAAAAAGTTTCCGATTTCAGAGCCGGATTCATCTGTCTTTGCCGCAACAACGGCAATCAGTGACGATAGTTCTTCCATGGTAACACCGTACTGTGCCGCCACAGAAGCAGCTTCTGACGTGGCAGTTGCCATATCTTCTAAACGGATAGAAGTATTGGTTGCAATGGAGTACTGTCCATCAAGAATATCGCTCAGGTCTTTCATATTGCCCTTTAAATCATAAGCTGCATTGGCAGCAATCAGATAATTGTCTGCTGTCTCAGAGGAAATATCCCCTGCGGTCTGCGCTAACAGTGATAATTCCGCCATCGCTTTGACATTTTCAGTGTGTGCCTTTGCCATCACCTCGGCACTTGTCAGATAGGTTTCCGCAGTTTTGCCATATTTGTTGGCGGTGTCACGGGCGGTATCACCCAGTGCCTTCAACTCTGATTTTGTGAGATTAGAGTTTTTTCCAATCCTTGTTAGGATAGCATCTGTTTCCGTTAGTTTTGGAATAGTATCGGTAAGTTTTGAAATAAGATTTTTTAGAATACTGTTCATAGTTGTATTTCCTTTCGTAGAGTTGTTGGTTATTTAAATTTTATCTATGTAAATCTGCCCATGAAGGGAGAACGATTTTTTTGGAGGGATTTATCTGTTAGTTGAAATGTGGCATTACACAACCCGATTTTTCTCTGCCATTAAACTTATCAAGAAAACAAAACCACATCTGTATCCACAAAGACAGTCCAACCACCATTTTTAATAAAAGATACAAAAAAATTAAAAAGATTACAAATTTTCCAATTCTGATATGGTCGGCTGCCTCCAAATATGTTATAAAGATATTGTCATTCGTTACCAATACAGGATATAGCAATGGGCTGACACCCGGCTATATCCTGTATTTTATTGTCAGGGAAAAATCCATAATTCCCCCCTAACTGTCCAGAAAACTATTCTCATTCAGGCACTTCGTATACAACTCACTGATATACCGGAATGCCAAATCAACCCGCCCGTTTTTTAGCCCCTTCTCAGAAATAATCTCCTCATACTGCGTATGCAAATCAATCACATGCTCAAACTCCTCTTTCGTGTGCCTGCGTTCATTCATGCAGGAATTAGAAAAATCCAGAATGGCAGAGCGCATATCATTGAGTTCAATTTTGTCAATCCGTTCCGAAACCTGTTCTAATTTCAGGGAAATCGAGGCGAGCTGTTTTCTGGTGTCTTTATTCAAAGCATTTCCGAACCACTGTATCACGGCGCTTAAGGGATTAATTTTAAGCGGGGAAATTTCCACAAAAATTCCAATAAATGCAACAAGGGCAGTGAGAGTGCCGATATCAGTACTGCTCATAAGAAAGCTACCTTTCCTACAGATACGTCACATATTTTGTGGAAATAGAAATCCATCCCGCACCGGATTTTAATTTTCCCCAGTTTTCGAAAGTTTCCGTGATAGTGTAAACCCCGTGATCTTTGATACATCCCATAATCCGGTACTGCATTCCGGGGCCGGAACGGATATTTAAAGTATCATCTGTGACTTTGACCCGGAAAACATTTTCTACGGAAGAAACCGCGGAAGACGCAGCGTCAGAGGCAACGGTATGGCCCGTCCCGCATGAGGCAACGGCATCCGCAATGGCGGCAGCCATAGTATCTGCATGATACAATTTTACATCATCCGCATCATCCACAAAACAGCATTCCACTAATAATGCGGGAGCTGTGGTTTTTCGGAGAACATATAAATCGGAGCTGGTTTTCACCCCTCTGTTGCGGAAACCCAGCGCAGCAATCTTATTGCAGACCTGTTCCGCCGTCTCCTTTGCCTTAGAAGCGGAATTATAAATCCATACTTCCGTCCCTCCCACAGAACCGTCACCGACATAGTCATTGCGTCCTGCATTAAAATGGATAGACAAATCCAAATCTGCCTTGTGGGCGTTGCATTTTTTCACAATTTTCGATAACACATCTCCCTGGCTGACACCGTCAGAAACGGTGCAGTCGTAAACCGTATGTCCCTGTTTTTTCAACAGGGAAACCACTCTGTCCTTTACCGCTCTGGTTTCCGTAGACTCTCTGATAAGCCCCACGGCCCCACAGGCGGTTTTTCCATCGGGATTGTGTCCGGCATGTATATTGATAACCATAAAAAATCCTCCTTAAAAATTAATTTGACGTTTGTTCCGTCATCTGCTTAAAAATCTGGTGCAGCCCGGTGGAGGATAAGCCGCTGAAAAGCCCTCCTAACAGAATTTCTGCGGAAAAAGTTCCCTGAATCCACCAATTCAAAGCCACACCTAAAACACCCATGACAAGCGGGATAAACCGGTTAATCTTTTCCGTCGAAACAATATTTTTCAATACATATCCGACACACAGGCAAATCCCCGCCACAATGGGTACCATAAATTCATTTAAAAAAGAAATATCCATAAGCCCTCCTTTTTAGATTGAAAAAAAACGGAGAGCAGAATTCTGCTCTCCGCCGGCATTCCTACTCTTCCATAAGAATCAGGTCAAGAATATTATCATCCTTATCCGCCATCAAATCGCAGGTAATCGTAATGGTTCCAGGGTCCCCGGAATTGGAGAAGCTTAAGGAAAGGTTAGACTGCGGAGCTACTTTGTAAGCGGTCAGCTTGTAAGGAAGAATCTCATCATCCTCTGTTTTCATCACCGTATCACCGTAAACAGTAAAGTTTTTCGGGAAGCTGGTGGATTTGATGTTGATTCTTGTAACACCCTCCGTAACCTCTTTCATGTAGTAAACGATAACGGCTGTATCCGCTTCTAATGCGTTGTCGAGAGTGATCTTCTTATCGGCAACAGTGCAGGTAAGCTCTGTGCCACAGTCATCTCCCGCCGCATATACCACAACAGTACCTGCAACAGGAACATCGGAAAGCGTAATGCCTGTTCCATCCGCATCAACGGTTGTTTCTGTTCTTGTTACAAATTTTGCGGCTGCGCTTGTCTCACCGCCGGTAATTAACTGCCATAATTTTACGGTCTGCACCTGTGTTTCGATGGTCATAGTGCCGCCTTTTTCTCCGGCGAACTGTACTTTCTTCGGATGACCTTTTCCGCCGTAAGCAAAGACGGATTCACCGGTTAATTCGGTGGTTGTCACATTGGCGAAATCCAGGTTTAAGAAAGGTTTTCTGGTAGAATAATCTACGAAAATAAGGTCGCAAACTTCACGGTTTGCCATGTTGGAATTAGACATAATAAAATCCTCCGTTTAATAAATTTTTTTCTATGATTTGATAAAATAACAAAGATTTAGAAAAAATCTTCATTACTTAAATCCAGTGGTTTGAACCAGCCGGCGGCGTCGAAATGGTTGTCTTTATTTCCCCACGCCGCCACGCTCATGGATTCGATGTTGTAAATCTGATTGCTTGAGAGCCGGAAAAAGGAATCCCAAAGCTGAAAAACAGTGAGTTCCCAGATGTTGACAGGATTCAGGGAGGGATGCCTGTTGGCTACGGCGGAAATGACGTTGCCAAGTTCCGTTGAGGTATCTGTTTTTTTGCCGGATTTTGCTTTTTCCGCACGCCCTTTTTTGAGTTTTTTCATAATTTCCTGGGCTTTTTTACTTTTCACGCCAGATAAAGGCACTTCCTTTTGGAAACGCACATTATTTCTCCGGCAGATAAGGCTGCACAGTGCTTCGTAATTTTCCCGGGTGATTCTGCCGATCGGCGGTTCCTCTTGGCTGTTTTCCTTCGTGGCTACAAGAAAACAGCCGTCCTCTTCGGAAAAGGAAACCTCTTCTTTTAAAAAGAAATTAAGGATTTCTGCTAGGAAGGCGGCGGAAGAGGGCTGAAGCGTCAGCAAATCAAACATATTCAGGCGAGAAAGCGTTTCCTCAGAAGGAAAGGCGGAGTGCGCAGGGTTTGGCAGCATGGAAAAATAAGTTTTTACATCCATGGACAGGACGGAAAGATAATAGTGGTAGGTATGAATACCCAACATGGAAATATCCTTTAAAGTGGGAGAAAGGACGCTGCCCGCACCCGGCAATAAGATGGGGGAGGGGGATAGCAAATCAAAATGATCGGGTTTCATAACATATCACCTGCTTTCCGTGTTTTAAATTTTTTGAAAGGAAAAGGGGCATGAGAAAATGCCCCGGCATCACAAGGAAAGTGACGCAGCGTGTCACAAGAGAAGTGGCACGTAAAAAAGAGAAGAATGAAATGTTTCACATACAGGAAACTTTGGATATCCATATAGAAAAAATACAGTTTGGAAAAGAGAAAGTCCGAAAACCCTGTAAAATCAAGGCTTTCGGACAATCTAGAACACATGTTCTAAAATTCGGATTTTGCATTCCGGTGTTCCATATCCCATAAAAATTTAGAGTGGGCGGTGCTTATTTTGGCGCAGTCTTTGCAGTATTTTTTCCGGTTGGAATCCTTTTTTACAAGAATGCCGCAGGAGGCGCAGCGTATATAGGGTTCTCCCTTATATAAATTCCATTCGTACCCCAGTTTGCGAAAATCGGATATCCATAGGGCAGGGGCGGCTTCTTCTTCTAAAAATAAAACCTGCAGGCTGAGGCTGTTTACCTTTTTGGCGTAGGCGATAAGTCCAAGGTCTTTTAAGATGGAAAGTTTCCGGTCCTTTTCAAAAGCGGAGGCGGTGATACATGCCATGGAATAAATTTCGCTGTTGCTGCAGGTGACCCAGTTGTGGTTTTCGGGATTTTTGAAGTTTCCGAATTTTGCCAGGCATAAAAGGGTAAAGGCAAGACGTTCCAGCACTTTATTCTGAAGCTGTTGGATGGTATCTAATTCTTTTTCCGTCACCCGGATGCCGTCGCAGTTGCAGAGCGGATATTTTCCCGCCCCTGCGGCGTAACGCTCGAAGGTATCCTGCCAGTCGGCGGGACGGTAGCCGGGCTGCCGGTTTCTCATAAAGGCATCCAGTTCCTTTTTAATTCCGGTTTTCCGCAAGCCTTTTTCATGATAGAGGTAGCGGGCGTATAATCTTAAAAAGGAAGAAATTTTTTTTATTTCGCTGCTCTTATCGGAAAGAATTTCTGTTACATAGTTGCGCTCATTTAAAATAATTTTCATATTAGCACTGCCTTTCTTTTTTGGTCTGCATGATAAACTGTTCGCCTCCAAATTCAAATTCCCCCTGGGAATCCACACGCAGGGGATAGTGGAGAGTGTAATCGTTTTTTTCTAATAAATGCCGTATGATGACGTTTCCGCAGATGTCCCAGACAAACTGCCTGGATTTGCCCGGAGTGCAGCAAAGGTCAATGAGAATGTCGCAGAGGGCATCCTCGTTGGGGCAGATTTCTTCACAGAGGGATTTGAAATGCAGGCGCATCATTTCCCGGCTGGCTGCCGCTTCCTCTTTATCGAAACGCTGTTTATGGGAAAGTTTCTGGTAACAGGCGACGGCGGTGTCATATTCTTTTTTCAGTTCCGCAATTTTTTTATAATCGCTTTTGGAATAGGAAACGCCGGATTTCAAAAGCCCCGTATCAAAATCCTGTTTTTTTGAGGTACGGTTTGGAAAGTCGCCAAAGGCTTCCTCAAACAACAGGCAGACCCGGTTTACGGTACAGAGATTGGTGCCTACAGGCATAAATTTTTCATAGAAGGCTAAAAAATCCTGTTCCTCTTTTGTTTTGCCCTTTTTTTCTCTCAGCTCAGAGAGGGGAATTTTAAATTCCCGGATACATTTGCTATTGGCATTTTTCTGATAGTTTCTGTATTCGGTGTTTAAGTCGGGATAAATATATTTCATAAAATAAGGTTTTTTTTCTGCCACGATGTTCAGGCAAAGCTCCTTAAAATGTTTTTGTTCCGCCGTTTCCTCCGGCAGCTTTTGGCAGGCGGCTTTGTCATACCAGTATTTGGGCATGGGATTTGCCAGAATGCCTTTTGCCTTATCGATGGAGGTTTGCTGATAATGCTGCCCACATTTAATACGGTAATCTAGCATCCGGTATTCCTTGCTTTCCTTTGGAAACGCCGCCTGCCGTTCTATCATGGCGGTAATCCGGTTGGTGGTGGTGCCGATATCATCGCCGAAGGCAAGCTTATTTGCGGCGATGATATCGGCTTCGGTGGGAACTACCTTTTTTGCTTTGCGCTGGAGGCATTCGATGGTGGGGGAATTTCTGGTGTTTCTTATGATAATTTCGTTGTCTGTGGTAAAAAAGGTGTCGGAATCCTTGTCCGCACCGTTTAGGGCATCACAGGTGGTGTCGTGGGCGTTTAAAACAATTCCGGTGGTCTGGTACTGATACCAGAAATCCATGGCGGTATTATGTACCACCTTCCGTCGGCGGATGTTGTTGTGGCAGGTCATGGGCGCACGGAAAAGGGCGATTTCCTCCACGTTTTTGTCAATCCAGTATTTATGGTAAACCTCCCCGGCTTTTAAAAGCCCGGTGACGGGCAGCCCAAACACGGATTGGGCGAGGGCGTATAAATCGCCGGACACCACGGCGAAGTTTCCGCTTATTTTAATGGAGCCCTTTGCCGCCATGGAAATGCGTTTTTTTATCATGCGGTGTACCTTTTCTAAAACATAGGGATCGGGGAGCATACGGGGTTCAATCATAATGGCTTTGATGAAATCGTCCCCGCCCTTGTCGGCATTTTCTTCATTTAGAAACACTCCTTTCAGAAAAACGATGGTTTTGCGGTAATCGCCCCCTAAAACGTCGGAGATTTCCTCCATGGTGGGCTGACAGAGCGTCCGCAGTTCTTCGTCCGAAAGCTCATAGGTCTGTAAAAACTGATAGTTGAAATTCCGTACATGCTCTAATTTCTGGGGCATGGTTTTTGCCACGGAAAACTGGTAGTGGTTTTCGTCACAGCACGCAAGATAATGCTCTAAATTGTCATAGGAATCCCAGAGCTTGACCATGGAGGTGGTGAGGATTACGTCATATTCCCGCACGTCCCGCAGGGTTCCCCAGGCGTCCTTTACGAGGTAGTTTCCGTGGTTAATTTGTCTGGCAAATTCCACAAAGTCGAAGGTAAAAAGCATTCCCTTGGTCCAGGCGTAGCGGGTATTGACACCGGGAATTGTGGTGTCCGCTTCCTCTTCTCCGTATAAATCCCGATAGATTCTGCGGGAGTAATCCGGTGACATAAAACCGTAGCCGTCGGAATCGCAGTATTCGATTTCACAGTCTGTCTCAAAGGTAAGTTCCGGTTCTTCGCCGCAGTCATCACTGATTTTCAGTACATCCTCCCGGAATGTGACAAAGCAGTCTTTCACAATAAGGATACGGGGCATGGTAACAGGGGTGGAGCCACTGCATATCAGGGCGCGGTAGGCTTCCAGTTTGGCGGGAATCAGGGGCTTCTCCCGGTTCCTGCCGTTTTCCATCCGTTTGACAATCTCCCCATACAGGTTATCGCTGAGATAGGTGATGGTGGATTTTTTGATGCCCCCGTTGGTGCCTAGCAGCCTGCGGTAGGTACAGCCGTTTATTTGAAACCCTTCATTTGCCCGGTCGTAGTCCTTGTCGGAATCCATAATCATGCAAAAATAATCTTTTTGGTACTGTAAGGAATAAAGCTCTTGGTAGAGGTCTTTGATTTTCATTCTGTTTTCCCGGTCTGAGGGCAGTTTCTTCCGTTTTTTAATTTCGGATTTTAAGAGGGCGACTTCCTCATCGAGCTTTTCTTTTCCGTTTAGTTCGCAAATCCAGCGGAGAAGCTGGCTGTCATTTAACGCTACGATATCGTTACTGTTTTTCATGGCGGCGGAAAGGGGAAGGGTTAAATTCCATTTTGCCTGTTTCAGGCGTTTGCTGTTTAATTTGTAAATAAATTTGTGACAGGATTGTTGTTTTGCCATGGCTTCTATTGCTCCTTTCTGTCTCTCTGGGCGGCGTTGCGTCTGCACTGTTCGTCAAAGGCAAGGTCGCACAGGATTCTTGCCGCAATGTTTCTTGTGCCTTCATAATCGGTGTTGAAATCGGAGGGATAGATTTTTCCTCCGTAGGTTCTGTTTGCTGAAAGCAATGTTGTTTTTATCATGAGCTGCAATCTCCTTTTATCAAAAATTTGTGGGATAGAATGTTTGTTACAACTCTTATTTCTCCTTTTGATTTTGAAATTCACTAAAAACGAACACAGGTTCGAAAAAATATTGACAAACAGAGTTGGAAGTATTATACTTTGTAAAAACGAACATAAGTTCGCAATTCTGTAAGTAATGAAAAGGGGATAATACTATGGAAACAGAACAGTTTTTGGCAGACTATTATGAAAATGATGCGGAAAAGCTTCGCAGCATGGTAGACCGGATTTTGCTCCGGTTCGGGGGCATCTCGGAGATGGACAGAGATGATTTCTACTCCGTGGCAAATGAGGTGATGGCGCAAATTTCTCTCTCTTTTGATGCTTCCCGAGGTCCGGACGGCTATGTGTATTCCTGTCTTTTAAAGAAGATAAAAACGGAGATGACACGAAGAAACAGGGAAAAGAGACGGGCGGAACAGACTGCCGTTTCCCTGGATATGCCTGTGGGAGAGGAAGGCACGATGACTGTGGGGGATACCCTGGTGTCAGAGTTTGATTTGTACCGGGAAGTTTTCCGGGAGGACGAACAAATGGGAGCGAAAGCAAGGGCGTACTTAAACAGGCTTTCTAAGACGCAGCGCAGGATAGCATCCCTTTTAGCGGAAGACTATAAACCGGCAGAGATTCAGAAATTGCTGCACATGAAACCCGGAGAGTATAACGGTCAGATGGCGGCATTGCACGCTTATGAAAATATAAAGATACTATTGTAACCAGTGTTGGTATACCCTATCTAAAGAGAGCAGAGGGGGGTGTACCGGAATGAAGGGAGGGAACAGCATGGCAAGGAAGCCGAGACGGCAGACCTATCCATTGGAGACTTATCTGAAAAAAATGGCAAACGAAAGCATACGTTCTGATCAGGATGTGCAGAGATTATCCGGTCAGTGGGACAATAATATGGTGAATGAGCTGATGGTTACGGTGTTAAAGGATGACTATATTCCGCCTATTATTTTAGGGGAGGAGCAGAGGGAGGACACCACCCAGCTCTGGATTATCGAGGGCTTGCAGAGAAGCACTTCTCTGTCTAAGTTTCGCTATGGAAATTATAAAATCACCTCCAGTGTGGAGGACTATATGATTGAATACCAGAGGGAGGTAGTGGACGAAAACGGGGAGGTGAAGCGGGACGCAGAGGGAAATATTGTGCGGGAGCTGATAGAATTTGACGTCCGCAATAAGACCTATAACGGGCTGCCGGAGGAACTGAAAAGCCGCTTTGACGAATACCAGATTGAGACGGTGATTCACGAGGAATGTACCGTGCAGGAAATGTCAAAGCTGGTGCGCAGGTACAATAACCATAAGTCCATGAATGCCTCCCAGAGGGCATTTACCTATATTGAAAATTTTGCCAGAGACATCCGCAATATTACAGGCGAACACAGATTTTTTAAGGATTTTGACAACTATTCCCAAAAGGAACGGGACAATGGCACGTTAGAGCGCATTGTGACGGAAACAGCGATGGCGGTGTTTCATTTAGAACACTGGCAGAAGCAGAGCAAGAGAATGGATGCTTATCTGAATGAACATGCCACAAAGGAAGAGTTTGCGGTTTTAAAGGAATATTTTGACAGGCTGGAGGCCATTTTAGATAAAAAAACGGCAGACCTCTTTCATAGTAAGAATACCTTTATCTGGGTGGCGTTGTTTGCAAAGTTCACAGAATTAGGAGAGCCGGACAGGCGGTTTGCGGAGTTTCTGCGGGCATTTATGGAGAAGCTCCATGCAGTGGAAATAGATGGGGAAAGCTTTGATATCATAGACGCCAATCGCTGCACCAAGGATAAAGCCGTTGTGAAGAAAAAGCTCGTCCTGTTGGAAAAACTGATGAGGCAGTATTTTAACGGAGAACCTGCAGTGAAATCTTCCATCGGGAAAAAGCCAAAAGCGTCTTTCGTTGAGGAACATTCAAGTGAACCTCACATTGAGAAAACAGAAATTGAAAACTTTGTTAGGGAGGTTGTGAACGCTGATGTCAGGGAAGAGGATATGGAACTATATCGGGAGGTTTTTGAAGATTTGACATTGAATGTGGATAATTCATCGAAGCTGTTGGAGGAACAGAACCTTCCTTCTTTTCTGGCAATCGTGGCATATTCTTTTGAAAAAGAACTGGATTTAGATCAGTGGATTGTGGATTTCTTTGGGAGGAATCGGCACTACCGCAAAAATCAGAGGGAGAATTATCTGTATATGAGGGAGGATGTAGAGAAGTATTTTCAAGAGGGAGGATAAGACAAAAGGAAGATTGTTAAAAAAAAGAAACAGGGATTGACAGGGCTGAGAAATTAGTCTAATGTATGATGCATACAAACAATAAAAATCGCAGAGGGACTGTGCGTGGAGACACAAACGGTTGAGAAGGTAAAACCTGACTCTTTGAACCTGTCAGTTAAAACTGTCGTAGGGAGCGGAAATGATATCACACATTAGAATGATAGCCCGGTCTTTATGACCGGGCTTTTTTAAGGTACCAGAGATCGCGGGCAGGGGAAGTGAAAGAGGGCTTGACCGCTTTGCTACCGTATAGGAAATCGTTTTATAAAACGACGATTTTTCCACAGTGCCCTCCGCAGAAATGAGGAAATTATGCAGCAGTATGCAACACAGATGGAAGCAGCCCGCAAGGGGATTGTGACAGAGCAGTTAAAAAAAGTAGCCGAAAAAGAGCGGATGACCGTAGAGGAACTGATGCCGTTGGTGGCGGAGGGAAAGGTTGTCATCTGTGCCAATAAGAATCATACCTGTATCGACCCGGAGGGCGTGGGTTCCATGCTCCGTACGAAAATAAATGTAAACCTGGGGATTTCTAAGGATTGTAAGGATTATGACGTGGAGATGGAGAAGGTGATGGCGGCAGTCAATATGGGTGCCCATGCCATTATGGATTTATCCTCTCACGGAAACACCATTCCCTTCCGGAGAAAGCTGACTTCGGAATGTCCGGCTATGATAGGAACGGTTCCGGTTTATGATTCGGTGATTCATTACCAGAGGGATTTAGCGACCCTGACGGCAAAGGATTTTGTGGATGTTGTCCGCCTCCATGCGGAGGACGGCGTGGATTTCGTAACCCTTCACTGCGGAATTACCAGAAAAACCATTGAGCAGATTAGAAAGCACAAAAGGAAAATGAATATCGTTTCAAGGGGAGGTTCTTTGGTTTTTGCATGGATGTGCATGACGGGGGAGGAAAATCCTTTCTACGAGTATTATGATGAGATTTTAGATATCTGCCGGGAATATGATGTCACCATTTCTTTAGGGGATGCCTGCCGGCCGGGCTGTCTTGCAGATGCTTCCGATGTATGCCAGATAGAAGAACTGGTGCGTCTTGGGGAACTCACCAAACGTGCCTGGGAAAAGGATGTACAGGTGATGGTGGAAGGTCCGGGACATATGCCGATGGACCAGATTGCGGCAAATATGAAAATCCAGCAGACCATCTGCATGGGAGCGCCTTTCTATGTATTAGGTCCCTTAGTAACGGATATTGCGCCGGGCTACGACCACATCACCTCTGCCATCGGCGGAGCCATTGCAGCCCAGAACGGAGCGGCATTCCTGTGTTACGTGACACCGGCGGAGCATTTAGCGCTGCCGAATGTGGAGGATGTAAAGCAGGGGATTATTGCCTCTAAAATCGCAGCTCATGCGGCGGACATTGCCAAGGGAGTCCGTGGTGCAAGGGAGATTGACGATAAGATGGCGGATGCAAGGCGTGCCCTTGACTGGGAGGCACAGTGGGAATGTGCCATTGACCCGGAGACGGCGAAACAGATTCGAGACGACAGAAAGCCGGAGCATGACGATACCTGTTCCATGTGCGGAAAATTCTGCGCTGTCCGCAGTATGAACAAGGCGCTGGCGGGAGAATACATTGACATTTTGTAGGCTGTATACAGTTAGAGGAATGAAAACAGAGATGAAAATAAATATGAAAAAATTAGCAGTGGCGGGAATGATGACAGCCTTAGGAGTGATACTTTCCACCCTCTATATTCTGGTGGGAATGTCAAAATGCTTTCCTATGCAGCATTTGTTAAATGTGCTGGCGGGAGTCTTTTTAGGTCCCTGGTATGCGCTGGGGTTTGCCTTTTGTACGGCGTTGATCCGAAATCTTCTGGGAACCGGAAGTCTTCTGGCATTTCCGGGAAGTATGGTGGGGGCATTCTGCTGCGGAATGCTTTACCGCTATACAAAAAAGCTTTCTGCTGCGGTGGCTGGAGAAGTTGTGGGCACAGGATTTCTCGGGGGAATGCTCTGCTATCCGGTGGCAAAATTTCTGCTGGGGAACGGGGAGGCGGCTCTTTTTACCTATGTGTTGCCGTTTTTCATCAGCACCCTGGGAGGCAGCATGCTTGCCACGGTATTGCTGGTGATTTTGCACCGATCGGGGGCATTTTCCTATATGAATCATCTGATTGAAAATTAGTGTAGTGACACATTTACATTTCGCTAAATGTGTCACTATACTAGGGCATATCTGTGCCTTCTTGCATTATCCGAAAGAAATTGTTATAGTCATAAAAGAGTATTTTTAGGAAAGCAGTCAGCGTGCAGAGGGAAACAGATGATACAGAAAGAGAAAATAATACAGTTTTACTATTCACAGTACAGCGAAAGCGCAAAAAAGTTTAAGAAAAAATATAATAACAAACAGGGCAACTATGAGAAAAGAATGATTACGCTGGGGAAAATGATGAAGCATACCCACCTGTCAAAGACAAACCAGGTGCGGTTGGAGGACTATCACAGACAGATACGGAATCTCTCCTACTATGCGTTTCGACAGAATAATCCCGTTGCCATGATGCAAGTGCGCCAGGTGTTGATACCGGAGCTGGTACGGATGGATTTAGAGGCGATGAAGCCGGAGGAGCAGGAGCGTATCACCGCAAAGCTGTTAGAGGGGCTTCGGACAGAGCTGCCTTATGAAATCTGTAAGCGGACCTTAAAGGATTTAAGCAGGAGCTATCTGGAACTAGACGTGAGAAAGCAGATTATCAGCATGGTTCCGGCAAATCCGGAATTAGAGTTTCCGGAGGCGCTTAAAATGCAGAGGAAATTTATCCTTCATGTGGGTCCCACCAACTGCGGAAAGACCTTCCATGCCCTTGGGCGGTTAAAGACGGCGGAAAACGGAATTTATCTGGGTCCCCTGCGTCTTTTGGCGTTAGAGGTATATGAGAAGATGAAAGAAGCGCAAATTCCCTGTACCATGCTGACGGGTGAAGAGTGTATCCCAGAGCAGGACAGTCGTATTACTTCCTCTACAATTGAAATGCTTGACATTGACCAGCGCTATGACATTGCAGTGATTGACGAGGCGCAGATGATTGCTTCTTCGGAGCGGGGACATTCCTGGACAAGGGCGATTCTCGGCGTGCAGGCTTCGGAGATACATGTCTGTATGAGCCCCTCCGCCCTGAAGGTGGTGCTTCACCTGATAGAGCTTACGGGGGATACCTGGGAGCTGAACCGTTATGAGAGAAAGACGGCTTTAGTCTGCGAGGATACGTCGTTTTCTTTCCCGGAGGATGTAAAAGAGGGGGATGCCCTGATTTTATTTACGAAGCGTGCAGTACTTGACCTTGCGGGAAGATTAGAAAAGGAGGGGGTGAAAGCCAGCGTGATTTACGGTAGCCTTCCCCCGGAAATCCGGCGCAGGCAGATACACCAGTTTGCGCAAAAGGAAAACAGGGTGGTGGTTTCCACCGATGCCATCGGAATGGGCTTAAATCTCCCGGTGAGACGGATTGTATTTATTCAGACGGAAAAATTTGACGGTACCAGCGTGCGGGTGTTAAGTGTACCGGAAATCCGCCAGATTGCAGGGCGTGCGGGACGTTTCGGCATGTACGATACGGGCTATATCAGCGCTATGGGAGAGGAGAATCTTGAGTTTATCCAAAAGAATGTATTTGAGGAAGAGCCGGAGATTACTTCTGTCAGCCTTGGATTTCCAAGGGTACTGCTTGATATGAATGAGCCTCTTGATGTCATTTTAAAAATCTGGAAATCCGTGGAGACATCGGAGCCTTTTGAGAAAATCAGTATCGAGGAAATTTTGTTTTTATATGACAGGGCGTACAAAGACCGGAAGGAAATAGACGGTTTTGAGGACAAGCATACGCTGTACCGTATGCTGACCTGCTCCATTGATATTAAAAATAAAGACATCGTGGCACTCTGGCTGTACTATTGTAAAACCTACTCCGCAGATGTTTCCCTGACTTTCCCTGCCCTTGACATGTGCAGTGGCGCGGGGCTGGTAAAATATGAAACGTATTATAAGATGCTGGATTTGTACCACCAGTTTTCCACCCGTCTGGGGAAAACTATGGACGGAGCCAGGCTGGAGGCGGCACGGGAGAAAACAGAAGAAAATATTATGCGTTATCTCGTAAAGGATAAAAAGGATTATATCAGAAAATGCCGCTATTGCGGAAAAACACTTCCTGTCGGCTATGAAAGAAGAGTGTGCGACAGGTGCAGGCTGCTGTGAGAAAGAATTATTCTTTCTCACATGCAGCCTGTTTTGCAAGCAGGACTGCTAACATATCACCTAAAGTGGTAAGTTCTGTTGCCAGGACGGAAAGATCATCTTTGGAAAGGCAGTCGGCAAGCTGGCAGGCTAAGGTGGAGAGAAAGTAAAGATTGGAACAGTTTGTCATGGCGTTACCTCAAAGGGATTTGTATATTATATGCGGTATGGAGGAAAGTGGAAGAAAAATTTTTTATAAACTGTAACAAACCACGCCTGAAACGGACATATCAGAGGAAAGGAGGGCGGCAATGGAGGAATTATACCGGGAGAATGCAGAACTTGTCTACCGTTTTCTTTCTAAGCTGTGCGGTGACAGGGCATTAGCGGAAGAACTGACCCAGGAAACCTTTTTGCAGGCATACAAATCCATAGATTATTTTGACGGAAACTGCAAAATTTCCGTGTGGCTGTGCCAGATTGGAAAGCATTTGTATTACCAGTATTTAAGAAAACACAGGCGTGAGATTCCTGCGGACGCAGAGGAAATTTACGGGCAGAGGGCGGGCACGGACATTGAAAGACAGGTACTCGAACGCTTTGAACTGGTGGAGACATTTCGAGAAATGCAGAACCTTCCCCAGCAGATACGGGAAGTGATGTATCTGCGTATTAGTGCGGATTTATCTTTCCGGGAGATTGGAGAAATCTTAGGAAAAAGCGAGAACTGGGCGAGAGTTAATTTTTACCGGGGAAAGGAGAGATTGCTGCAATTCAGGGAGAGAAGCAGGGAAGAAAGGGAAAAAGGAAGAAAAAACGGAGGGCTGGGGAAGAGTGAAAACAGGAATGGCGGGAAAAAGAACAGGAGGAATGAGGATGAGTGAAAAAAAGAATACCAGAATGGAATGGGAAAGCTGCGCCGTGATACGGGATTTGCTCCCCTCTTATCTGGAGGAAATCTGTTCAGAAGAGAGCCGCAGGCTGGTGGAAAAACATTTTTCGGAATGTGCGGAATGCAGGGAACTATCGGAAGAGCTGGGGAAAAAGGAGCTCAGAAAGGAGGAAACGGAAAAACTTACCTTTGATTACATGAAAAAAGTAAAACGCCATACGAGAAACAGGGAGTTAGGAGGTTTTGTGCTGCTGATTGGGTTTCTGGCGCTTTCGCTGCTGCTGATTGTAAAGCTGCAGGGGAGAATAGCATTTTCTGTGTATTATGCCACCATGCCCTTTATTATGATAATTTCCTATGTACTTCTTGCGGATTATGTGGCGCCGTTTTTCCCCATGAAACAGAAGAAAGAACGAAAAGGGAATATGCCGTGGCTGGCATGGATAGAAGGGGTGGCATTCATATACGGCATTGTGTTGCAGGCTATGGCATATAGATGGATACTTGCGAAAAGTTATCCCTTTGGGCTGGAGGCTTATGATATCGGACCTTTCGTGTACCGCCAGTCCGTCTGCCTGATTTTCATTCAGATGTTTTTGTTTCTGGTTTCCATGGTGCAGAGTATCCGACGGAATGTTTCCCATCTGATTATGCAGAATGTGTGCGTGCTGGGCAGTTATTTTAATTTGATTTATATTTCCCTTATCAGGAGAGTGGATACGGTGGAGTCTTATGTGGAAGTCCGGGAGCAGGCGTATCTGGTATTACTGGCGGAGTGGGCTGTTGCCATGGCTGTTTTTCTGGTGATAGAGCGGAGACGCGGAAAAAATAGCAGTGAAATGGTAAAAAACGGGAGGGGTTAGTCCCCTGAAGGAATAGGTTGTTAAAGTTGGTTTTAAAATATAATTTTGTCCGGGAATAGGATTTCCTTATTTGGCACAGACTATAAAAACTGAAACGTAAAAGTTTTTATACCGGAAAGGCAGGATTGCAAAACATGAACAAAGAACATCAGGAACAGGGAGAACGCCAGAAAAACCTCAATAAATTTAACAGTATCACCCGGAAAACAACGCCGGAAAATCAGAACCAGTCTCACAATGTCCGGAAAGAGGGGCTTCAGCCGATAAATCAGAAACGGTAAACTCCTTCTGACCAAAAACAGCGCAACCCCTTTCTTTCTCCGGGTTTGCGCTGTCTTAAAAAGAAAGCTGCTGACGGGAATCGGACCCGTGACCTCCGCACTACCAATGCGACGCTCTACCGACTGAGCCACAGCAGCATTTGTTGATTACCTCAACACCTGTACTACTATACTATAGGATTGCGCAGATGTCAAGGCATTATTACAAAAAAAATTAAAATTCTTCAAAAAAATCATATCCTATTTCAAAATCTTAAAGATTCCTAAGATAGGCACTTCCTGATCTTTGTTCTCGCAGGCGAAAACAAGTCCCATCACCCAAAAAATAAAAGTGATAATACCCAAAACCGAGCTCACCAGATGTCCGATAATCGGAATCACAGCGCAGGCTCCTGCAATAATGCCGGTTAATAAAATAACCAGAGACTGATTCAAATGAAATTTAGCGCCCTCCCTGTCGCCAATGCAGTAGGCAATAATCCAGCCAATCAGGGAAAAATAGGAAACAATCGCAGTTGCTCTCTTATCCATAACATACCTCCATTGATAATAAGTAATAATGTGAAACACCATATGGCTACTTAGGAACCGTCCGAAAATAACTTGTGCATTTGACTTGTCTAAATCCGTACAGTCTGCGTTGTCATCAGTCGGCGTACCCCGGTACGACTCCTTTTTCCGCCTTGCCTGTACGAATTTATCCTGCGTCATCTGCACAAGTTATTTTCAGACAGTTCCTTATTATGGCATGTGTGCCGGAAAAAGAAAAGCAGTCCCGCTAAGAAAATAAAAAGGGTTTTTTTAGAATTTCTTTAGATTTTTATCTATGGGCTCTTAAGTTTCTTTCGGTAAGATAAGGTCAGTAAAAACAAGGAGGACGAAAATATGGACGTAGAAGTTATTATGCAGTACTTTGTGGATTACGGTCCCATTGCCATATTTGTCATTGTGTTGTTGGAATACCTCAATCTGCCGGGCTTTCCGGCGGGAGTGATTATGCCCTTAGCAGGCATCTGGGCGGCGAGAGGAGAGATGAACTTTCTTTTTGCCCTGCTCATCACCGTTGCGGCGGGGGTGTCAGGAAGTGTCATCTTATATGGCTTAGGCAGAGGCGGCGGAGAAGTTTTTCTAAAGCGTTATTATAAACGTTTTCCTAAGCATGAAAAGCTGGTGGAGGAAAAAATAGGATATCTGAGGGAAAAAGGCGGTGTGGGTATTTTTATCAGTAAATTAGTACCCATGGTGAGGACGCTGATTTCCATTCCGGCAGGCATTATGAAAATGAACTTCGGAAATTATGTGATAAGCTCTACTCTTGGGGTGGCGGTATGGAATTTTGTTTTTGTGGGAGCCGGGTATCTCTTCGGTGACGCAGTATTTGAAATGTTTTAACGCAGGAGCTGGCAAAAAAGGAAAAAGGAGGAACTTATGAAAATTGCAATGCTGACAAATAATTATAAACCCTATATCGGCGGTGTCCCGGTTTCCATCGAGCACTTGTCGGAGGAATTGAGGAAGCTAGGACATGAGGTATATATTTTTGCTCCCAGCTATAAAAACCAGAAGGAAGAGCCCTTTGTCATCCGCTATCCCTCTTTTCCCGTGGGGATTGCGGGAGCTCCGGTGCCCAATGTGCTTACCGGGCTGTTCCGGCAGAAGATGAAGGAATTACAGATTGACATTATCCATGTACACCACCCGGCAATTGTGGGAAATGTGGCGTTGTGCCTGCGCAGGCAGCTGGGGATTCCTGTGGTTTTTACCTACCACACCCGTTATGAGGAATATCTTCATTATATAAAGCCGTTAGAGCAGACGGAGCGGTATACCGGAGTGATAGACGCATATCTTCGCCATTTCTGTGGGCAGTGCGATATGATTTTTGCACCGACACCGGGAATTTTAGACCATCTGCTGTATGAGAAAACCGTGGGAACCCCGGTGAAGGTTCTTCCCACGGGACTGCCGGAGGACAGCTTTTCCCCGGAACTGTCGGAGGCCGCCCATATCAAAGAACAATATCTGGGAAAGGCAGACTATCTGTTCTGCACGGTGGCAAGGCTGGCAAAGGAGAAAAACTTGGATTTTCTGCTGGAATCATTGCAAAGGTTAAAGGAGGAGCTGGCGTTTTCCGGGAAAAGCTTCCGGCACCTGATGATTGGAGACGGGCCGGAGCGGGAGCATTTAGAGGAAACCAGCAGGAAACTGGGAATAGAGCAGGAAGTGATTTTCCTTGGAAATGTGGAAAACGGACAGATAAAAAATTATCATGCTGCCTGTGATTTGTTCCTGTTTGCCTCAAAATCAGAAACCCAGGGAATCGTAGTGTTAGAAGCCATGGCTGCCGGAAATCCGGTGGTGGCGGTGGAGGCTACCGGTGTCCGGGATGTGGTGAGGCATAAGGAAAACGGTATGCTGACAGCGGAGAATGCAGAGAGCTTTGCGAAAGCGGCAGAGCAGGCATTATGCAGTCCGGGTCTATATAAAACACTGCAAAAAGGCGCAGAAAAAACAGCGGCAGAGTATGGGGAAGGCATGGTGGCGCGGCAGGCGGAAAGGCATTATTTACAAGTGCTAAATTCCTGTCAAAATCAGAGGATACATGCTATACTTAGATTAAATTTGAAAAACAGCAGAATTGGGGTATAGACATGGAAAAGTACAACATTTTAATTGTAGAGGACGATAAGGAAATCCGGGACGGGATTGAAATTTTTTTAAGAAGCCAGAATTACAATGTATGGAAAGCAGCAGACGGTGTAGAGGGCTTAGAGCTGATTGAGAGGCATGAGATTCACCTTGCCATCGTGGACATTATGATGCCGCGGATGGACGGCGTGACCATGACGGTAAAGCTGCGGGAAAAGTATGAATTTCCGGTGATTATGCTCTCGGCAAAATCCGAGGAAACGGATAAGGTAATCGGTTTAAATATCGGGGCTGACGATTACGTGACGAAGCCTTTTACCCCTTTAGAGCTGATGGCGAGGGTCAATTCCCAACTCCGGCGTTATATGAAATTTTCCAATAAAACAGCTGTCACGGAGAAAAGCGACAGGGTACATATTATTGGAGGAATCGAATTAAATGAGGATACCGTGGAGGTATTTGTGGATGGGAAACAGGTAAAAATGACACCCATTGAATTTAAAATTTTAACCCTTCTCATGAAAAATCCCGGCAGAGTTTATTCTGCGGAAGAAATCTATGAGCGGGTCTGGAACGAAAAAGCAATCAATACGGATACCATTATGGTACATGTGAGAAACATTCGGGACAAAATTGAGATTAACCCGAAAGAACCAAAATATTTAAAGGTGGTGTGGGGCGTTGGATATAAAATGGAAAAACAATCGTAAAAAAATAAGTATCACAATTCTTGTGCTTTTGGTGTTTGCACTGGCAACTGTGGCATTTTTCCCGGCGATTAACCGGGGAGGACAGCAAAATTTGCAGAAACCCGGGGAAATATCGGAAGATTCCGGGAACGTATCTGTCGACGAAGAAGTTTTTGAAAAACTGTATAAAGGCTGTTATGTGCTGTATAAGGAAGAGGCGGAGCGGCAGACCGGAGTGGAGACAAAGGGCTCTGATTTGTTTATTGAGGTATATCCTGCGGCGGAAGAAATTGCAGAGACGGAAGAGGATATGAAAATGGCGGTCAATCAATTTGTAAATGAGAGGATTGAGAGATGGACAGCTGAATTTGAAGAATACCGCGCTTCTATCGATTATTGCGTGATAGGAGAAGACGGAGTAACCGGCTCTAATACCAGTAAGCCTTTAGAGGAGGTGCCAAAATACGATTCTACAATTGAGGAATTAGCCAATGAGTATTCTGTTATTTTTGGTATTACCTTTGATGAAAACGGAGCAATGAATGTAGAGTCTTATTTTAGCCGGACAGTGGGAAGAGGGGATGAGATCATTAAGATATTGGGAAAAATAGACCGGAAAAACCTTCTTGCTTCCGCGTTTACTTCCAATTACGGTGACACCCAGGGCAGATTAAGAAAACCGAAAAATTTGCAGGTGATTTTTGCTGTTCCGGCAAGCAACGATCTGTCAAATATTGTGGGAGAAAATACCGTATATGAAACCTACTGGCGGCGGCAGGAGGCTTACAGGGCAGCGGGAGCAGATTTTCTGTACGGTATGGTGGCATTGCTGCTGATAGGATTAGCCTTTTTCATGAACAGTAAAAAAGTCTGGAAGGAAAATGTAATGATAAAGCGTCCGGGAAAATGCTTCTTTATGGAGGCAGCAATCATTGGTATTGTCTGTGTGCTGGCAATGCAGAATTCCATGATAGAGCTTATCTGGCAGCAGAATTATCAGACTGTTACGGAAATCAAAAATGCTATTAATAATTATGGTGGAGATGTAATCGTGGAATTGTTAGGCTGTGCCGGTCTGTTATTTTGTATCTATGGGGTCTGGTATGTATCCGTTTACTTCCTGCTCCCGGTTTTTCCTTTGGGAGTGAAAGAATATATTCGGCAATACAGCCTGATTTACCAGATATTCCCCTGGCTGAAAAAGCAGTGGAAAAGATTTTCGGAGGAAGTGCGGCACATTGATTTCAGTGAAAAAACTACAAAGACGATTTTGAAAATCGTACTGGCTAATTTTGCGGTATTAGCGGTGCTGTCTTTCCTGTGGTTCTGGGGTATCTTTTTTCTTAGTGTCTATTCCGCAGTGCTGTTTTATCTGTTGAAAAGATACTGCGATAGAATCGGGAAGGATTATCAGACCCTGCTGCGGGGGGTAAACCGCATTGCAGAGGGCGATCTGAATACGGTGATTACCGAAGATTTAGGCATATTTGAGCCTTTCCGCAGTGAACTGGTGAAAATCAGGATTGGATTTAAGAAGGCGGTGGAGGAAGAAGTAAAAAGCCAGAGGATGAAAACAGAACTGATTACAAACGTCTCTCATGATTTAAAGACGCCTCTGACGGCGATTACCACCTACATTGAGCTGCTGAAAAAAGAAGATATCACGGAGGAGGAGCGCCGCTCCTATATTGAAACTTTAGAGAAAAAATCCCTGCGCCTAAAGGTGCTGATTGAGGACTTGTTCGAGGTGAGCAAAGCCAGCAGCAATAACATGGTGTTAAATCTGATGGACTTAGACGTGGTGAACCTCATGAAGCAGGTCAGCATTGAGCATGTGGAAAAAATGCAGGAAAAGGGCATGGAGCTTCGCTGGCGGGTGCCGGAGGAAAAGGTTATCGTAAGGCTTGACAATCAGAAAACCTACCGTATTTTTGAAAATCTTTTTGTCAATGTGCAAAAATACGCCATGCCAAATTCCAGGATATATGTGGAGGCGGAAAAAGGGGAAACACAGGTGAAAATTGTCCTCAAAAATATGTCTGCCGAAGAATTAAACTTTAACGCCGAAGAAATCACAGAGCGTTTCGTCCGGGGGGACAGCTCAAGAAATACGGAAGGCTCCGGACTGGGGCTTGCCATCGCCAAAAGCTTTGCTGAAGCCCAGGGCGGAAAATTCCGGGTGGAGGTAGACGGGGATTTATTCAAAGCGGTGTTGGAGTTCCCGCTAACGCCTACAGAGAAATCGTCTTAGAAAAACATTTACAAATTTTTTAGCAAAAAATTTTGGAGGATTGTCAAAGAAGAAAAACATTTACAAATTTTTTGCTGTATTCTATAATTAATTCGGATGTAACTTTGATTAATTTTTGGTTACATCCGAATTATATTTGTTATATCAGGAAAACAGGGAGGACTGGCTATTATGGAAACTATGGAGGATTTCAAAGACGAATTAGAAGCATCTTTTCGCAAAATCAAAGAGGGAGACATTCTTTCCGGTACCGTCATTGGCGTAAACGAGGAAGAGGTGACTCTGGATTTAAAATATTATGCGCAGGGAATTATCAAGACAGAGGATTTCAGCAGCGACCCGGATTTTTCCGTGGCAGAGCAGGTGCATGTGGGCGATGTAGTGGAGGCTACAGTGATAAAAACCGATGACGGGGAGGGCAATATCCTGCTTTCCAGAAAAGAAGCCAATGATGTTTTGGCATGGGAAAAGCTTCAGCAGATGTTAGAGGAAGAAACAACGGTGAAAGTCCGTATCAAAGAGAGCGTACCCAGCGGTGTGGTAGCTTATTTAGAGGGAATCCGGGCGTTTATCCCTGCTTCCCAGATTACACTGGATTATGTGGAGGACACCGACGCATGGATTGGAAAAGAAATTGAGGCGAAGGTGATAACCGTAGATCAGGAGAAAGAAAAACTGGTGTTATCTGGCAAGGTTGTGGCGAGAGCCGCAGAACAGGAAGAGAGAAACCATAGGATTTCCATGATTGTCCCGGGAACGGTATTGGAGGGAACAGTGGAAAACTTAATGCCCTATGGCGCTTTCATCGGCCTTGGCAACGGTCTCAGCGGTCTTGTGCATATTTCCCAGATTTGCGAGCGGAGAATTGGTAAGCCCTCCGAGGTGTTAAAGGTGGGACAGAAGGTAAAGGCGAAGGTGCTTAACACCAACGATAACAAAATCAGCCTCAGCATGAAGGCGCTGGAGGAAGAGATGGTAGATACCGAGGGCGTGGAGGATTTGGAAGCCTACACGGATAAGGAAACCACGGGAACTAGCCTTGGCTCTTTGCTGGCAGGATTGAAATTTGATTAGATAAAAATTTAGTTAAGCAAATAAGAAGGTGAGCCCTTGGCAGAAATGCCGGAGGCTCATTTTTCTCATGAAAAATGTTGACAAGGAAACAATATTTTGCTATAGTTAGCAGGTAAGAATTGTTGACAAGGAAACAATTAGAAAGGAGCCTGTCGATGAAGGAACAGGAACTTCTATTAAAAGAAATTTCCCTGATGTTAGAGCGTCAGGATATGCTTTCTAAGCTGACGGAAAGCTCCTGCTTAGATGAGTATGGCTATTCGGAAACTCACTGCATTGATTTTATCGGGCGGTTAGAGCTGCCGAATGTCACCAAGGTAGCAGAGCATATGGGAATGACAAGAGGTGCCATCAGTAAGATGACAAAGAAGCTGTTAGCCAAGGGGCTAATTGAAAAATACACGTTAGAAACCAATAAAAAAGAGGTGTATTTTAAATTAACGGATCAGGGAAAACTGCTTTTTGACGAACATGCCAAGCGGCATAGGCTTTGGGAAAAACGGGATATGGAGTTTTTGTCAAAGTATCGGAAAGAGGAAGTCGATGTGGTTTATCGTTTTATGAAAGAATTTAATGGATATTTAGAGCGGCAGATTGAAGAATTGTCCTGATTTTTTTCCCCTAAGTTTTTCGGAAACAAAATGAGTTCCGGGCTGAAACCATGTTCAGCCGGAACTCACTGGAGCGATAATGCTGCTAATCCATGGATGGCGCTGCAACCGGTTCGCCGGTGCTGCTTTCGGGAGTGACGGAAGTATCTGTGTTTTCCGTATCACCTGAGGGAGCCACTGTCTGTCCGGTGGTGGAAGTATCATCTGAGGGAGCCACTGTCTGTCCGGTGGTGGAAGTATCATCCGAGGGTTCTCCTGCATCGGTTTCCCCTGTAGGTGCTTCGGCTGCCGGAATTACCGGATCCACGGACGGAACATCAGATACCGGAATAGCCGTATCGGTGACAGCTGCAGGCGTTCCTTGCGGAAGCACCGGAGTTGAGGTGGCGGAAGAAGGATAGCCGGAGCTGTTGTCTGTGGAAGGAGTACCGGTACTATTTCCGGAGGTGGTTCCAGTGGTATCGTCGGACAACATATTTTTTAATTTCAGTAATGCCACAAGCAAATCCAAAGTAGATTTTGTAATGTTGTTGGAGGCGAAGAAATTGCCTAACATTTCGTTTGCGGCATCCCGTTTGGCACCTGTCAGACCGAAAATGCCTGAGGTATTGGAAGAAGTATCCACGGAATTATCCGTGGAAGTACCACTGGTGGAAAAAGTGCCGTTCATATAGGAAAGGACTTTTTTTACATAATTCTGTGTCTCCGTAAAGGGAGGAATACCGCCGTACTTGTCCACATTGCCGCAGCCCGCATTGTAGGCCGCCAGGGCAAGGGAGATATTTCCCTGATAGCGGGAGAGCAGCTGGCTGATATATTTAGCGCCGCCTAAAATGTTTTCTCTGGCGTCATAGGAATTTGAGACGCCTAAGGAGGCAGCAGTGGCAGGCATTAACTGCATGATGCCTACGGCTCCGGCGCTGCTTACGGCGGAGGGATTAAAATTTGATTCCGCTTTGGCAATGGATTTTAAAATCGTGGTGGAAACGCCATAGGCTTCGGAGGCTTCTTTAAAATAAGCCTCATAGTCTGCCGGAGAAGAAACGGCAGTATCGGAGACGGTTGTAGTGCCTGTCTGTGAATCCGTATTATTATTGTTAGAGCCAAGCAGCTTGGTGCTCTCCGTCAGGGAGGCAGCAAAATCAGCATTCTCCGCCGGGGAAGAGGCAGCCGTTTTGTGCATGGCAGCCTGCTGTGTGATTTTATTTACTAAGTCCTGGTCAAGGTAATTTAATACTGTGATACTCATTCATAACTCCTTCACTCATAAAACATAACTATAGAAAGTATATCATAAGTCATAGAAAATGCAAAGATTTTGTTGAAAAAAAGCGGAAATTGTTGGAGCTTAAAATGATGCCGTAAGTAAAAAATAAGGGTGCTTTGTGCAAATAGCAGGAAATATCTTGATGTATACAGAAAAGTATTGTAGAGTACAAATTGCGGTGAATAGGGGGAACGCAGCAGACAACAATGCGGAGGGAGCAGACTATGCAGAGGATAAAGAAATGTCAGATAGGGTAAAAATAAGAAAAAACAACGGCTATGGAGAGGCATTCCGGGCAGCATTTCCCCATACAATTCCGGTGCTTACCGGATATCTGTTTATTGGAATGGCATTCGGAGTCATGATTCAGGAAAAGGGATATAATTTTTTGTGGGCAATGCTTATGAGCCTGTTTTGCTATGCAGGCAGCGGGCAGTATCTGGCTGTGAATTTTTTTGTGCCAGGTGTGAGCTTCCTGCAAATGATTTTTATGGAATTTATGGTAAATATCCGCCATATTTTTTATGGACTGTCTCTGCTGGAGCGTTTTTCGATTATGGGAAAAAAGAGGTGGTATATGATTTTTTCCCTGACGGATGAAACCTATTCCCTGCTTTATATTACCAGGACCCCGGAGGGAGTGGACGAGTCGAAATTTTTGTTCGCTATTGCGGCATTAGACCAGTCCTATTGGATTTTAGGCTCCGGTATCGGGGCGCTGTTGGGGGAATGGCTGCCTTTTGACGGGACAGGGATTGATTTTGCCATGACAGCGCTGTTTGTGGTGATTTTGGTGGAACAGTGGATGGAGGAAAAAAACCGTCCCTACGAGCTCATTGGCTTAGGCTGCGGGCTGCTCTGCCTGCTGGTTTTTGGGGCAGAAAAATTTATTTTACCGACCATGCTTTTGATGATGGCGGTTTTGCTGTCGGGAAAGCGTTTATTTATGGGAGAAAAGGAGGCAGAGAAACATGCGGATTAGTGTTTTCCGTTCTCTTGTAATTATTGCAGTGGTTGCGGGAACCATATTTTTTACCAGACTGTTTCCGTTTTTGTTTTTTCCGCCAGGAAAGGAAATACCGCCTATGGTGCGGTATTTAGGGAAAGTACTGCCCCCGGCGGTGATAGGAATGCTGGTGATATACTGTTTAAAGGAAGTGCAGCTTACGGCATATCCCTACGGAATCCCGGAGGCGGTGTCCGTAGCGGCGGTTGTGCTGCTTCATTTGTGGAAAAGGAATAATTTGTTAAGTATCGGTGCTGGCACCGTATTATATATGTTTTTAGTGCAGGCCGTATTTACGGCGTAAAACCAAAGGAGGAATTATCATGAAAAAACAGCCATTTGTTACGAAAGAACAGCTTGAGGAAATCACCAGGACATTTCCTACCCCGTTCCATCTCTATGACGAAAAGGGCATCCGTGAAAATGCAAAAGCAGTGAAGGAGGCATTTTCCTGGAATCCGGGCTTCCGCGAGTATTTTGCGGTAAAGGCAACCCCCAATCCATATATTTTAAATATTTTAAAAGAGTATGACTGCGGCTGCGACTGTGCTTCCTTAACGGAGCTGATGCTGGCGGATTCCCAGGGTTTTGACGGAAAACACATTATGTTTTCTTCTAACGATACCCCGGCGGAGGAATTTAAGTTTGCTGCAGAGTTGGGGGCGATTATCAACTTAGACGATTTTACCCACATTGACTTTTTAGAGAAAACCATTGGAAAAATCCCGGAGACCATCAGCTGCCGCTACAATCCCGGCGGAGTGTTTAAAATGAGCAATGGCATTATGGACAATCCCGGAGATGCAAAATACGGATTTACCCATGACCAGATGATTGAGGGATTTAAAGTATTGAAAGAAAAGGGAGCAAAGCATTTTGGCATTCATGCCTTTTTAGCAAGCAACACCGTGACTAACGAGTATTATCCGAAGCTGGCAAGACAGCTCTTTGAATTGGTGGTGGAATTAAAGGAGAAAACCGGATGTGATATTCAGTTTGTCAATCTTTCCGGCGGTGTAGGTGTTCCTTACAGTCCGGACCAGATGCCAAACGATATCCGCGTCATCGGAGCAGGCGTAAAAGAGGCTTTTGAGGAAGTGTTAGTGCCGGCAGGGCTGGGACACATTTCCATTTTTACCGAGATGGGACGATTCATGTTAGCGCCTTATGGCTGCTTGGTAACCAGAGCTATTCATGAGAAACATACCCACAAAGAGTACATCGGCGTGGATGCCTGTGCCGTGAATTTAATGCGTCCTGCAATTTACGGGGCATATCACCACATTACGGTTATGGGAAAAGAGGATGCGCCCTGTGACCACAAGTATGACGTGACAGGTTCTCTCTGTGAAAACTGCGATAAATTTGCGGTAGACCGTATGCTTCCGGAAATTGAAATGGGTGATTTGTTAGTCATTCATGATACTGGAGCCCACGGATTTTCCATGGGATACAACTACAACGGAAAACTCCGTTCCGCAGAGGTGTTGTTAAAAGAAGATGGTTCTACCCAGTTAATCCGCCGTGCTGAGACGCCGGATGATTATTTCAGAACCTTTGACTGCTTTGATATCTTAAAGGATATGAAGCATCCGGAGAAATAATAAGAAATACGGGAGAAAATCATGGGTATCGACGAGAGAAGATTTGAAGCGGCAAGGGAGAAAATCATTGGCAGGGACAGGGAGCGTCAGGGAATTGGTACATTGTCAGAAAAAACGGTTCATGCCGTTTTAAAAAATTATTATGCTCCGGATACGGATATGCACGAGATTCCCATTGAAAATTTTGTGGCGGATATCTTCACCGGAACGGAGATTATCGAAATTCAGACCCGCTCCTTTAACGTAATGCGGAGGAAGCTGGAAACTTTTTTGCAGTTTTATCCCGTCACCATTGTCTATCCCATTCCCCATGAAAAATGGTTAAGCTGGATTGATGAGGAGAGCGGCGAGGCATCCCGGAAACGGAAGTCTCCTAAGCGGGGCAATCCTTATCAGGCGTTTACCGAATTATACAAAATCCGCCCTTTTCTAAAAAATGAAAATCTGAAATTCCGGTTTGCCCTGATTGATATGGAAGAGTACCGCCTGTTAAACGGCTGGAGCAGGGACAAGAAAAAAGGAAGTGAGCGTTACGACAGAATCCCTACCCGGTTTGCCGAGGAAGTCTGCATTGAGCGGCGGGAGGATTACATGCAGCTCATTCCCTTTGATTTACCGGAACCTTTTACCACGAAGGATTTTGGTAAAAGTGCAAAAATTCCCGCTAAGTTAGCGGGAACGGTACTCTTGATACTGAATGATTTAAAGATTGTAGAGCGGGTAGGAAAACAGGGAAACAGCTATCTTTACCGGGTCTGTGAGGTGTAAAAAAATTGTCAGCAGTCCTCGTAAAATCAGTAATTGCTGACAATCAGCCTCCGGCGCAGACCGGAATCCATCTGGTCTAAGGTTCGCCTTGCCTGTCCGTAGCGGTTCCGGTTAGTACAGATGACATAAAACTGCTCCGCTCCTGCATATTTTTCCCGCTGAAAAAAAGGGATTTTTATCCAGTTCCTTGTAAAAGGAATCTGATTTTCAATTAACAAATTTGCCGCATGGTTGCTGATGGTTTCATTGGTAGTGCGGCAGAGTTCCACATCTTTATCAATGTGGCGGGGATTTTTTCCTAGTAATAATCCATGTCCCACAATTATTCCTCCTGATATAAGTTATGATTAGATGATTTATTTTGCAGCCGGTGTTAAGCTGCGCTTAGTGATAGCCTGCTATTGGATTTTAATATGCAGTTGTTTGCCGAGGCTTCCTGCCACCTTAATCAGAAAGTCCAGGCTTGGGTTGTAGTTGCCGCTCTCTAGGCGGGAAATGTTGGATTTCTTTGTCCCTACCCGCTCGGCAAGAACTTCCTGAGTCACGTGCTGGGCTTTGCGGACTTCTTTGAGCTGCTGCACCACCTCGTAGCGGGGGGCGAGCTGTTTGTCACTATTTTTCATGGTTTTCCTCAAGATTACGCCGGGAAGGCGGTTTTATTTTGGTGCTTTGAAACCGGGGACGGCATTCAAAGTCCTAATAAATAAAGTCAGTGTATTAAGAAGTTATCATATACGATAACTTTTGTCAATGAGGAGATGAAAATAAAACTATTAATGTAAATGTTCTAAAATTTTTTTGTTTTTGAACTTGCAATCTGACGTGGGATATGGTAAGATAGATTTTGCTTGAGCGGAAACGTAAGCAGAATTTTATAAGCCGGCGTGGCGGAATGGCAGACGCACCAGACTCAAAATCTGGCGATGGCAACATCGTATGGGTTCAAGTCCCATTGCCGGCAGTAAAACCGTTGAACTATCCTATCGAAAGTTCAGCGGTTTTTTGTTGACCTGCGAAAAGATATTGAGGAACTGAAACAAAAAACAGTATAAAGAACGGTCTCATGCCGGTATCTGTTTCCGACAAAAGCAGACACCGGCATTTTAGATGTTAAATATTTTTTGAAACATCAGGGGCAGGAGCTGTTCCTTCCTCTAAGATAAAATAATCGACCATCTTCTTGATGGTGTTCTCTTGTATTTCAATGATTTTCTTAAAAAGCTCATTTTCTTTCGTCAAACGTGCAAGTTCCGTTTCAACGTTCATTTTTTAACTTCCTTTTCTGGGTATTTGTTCTGGGTAAGTAAAATAGTAAGAGATTTTTGGCGGATTGTCAACAAAACATTTGCTAAAAACCTGCACAAATGATTGTTATTCACATAAAGTGGCAAAAAAAGACAAGAGATGTGACATAAAATACAAAAAACATACAAAATCTGTTCTTTTAAGAATTTGTGAAAATTTAGCGAAGCCGTTTTCCTGGCAGGAAGAATATGTTAAAATGTCAGATGGCAAAGAATTTGCATAATTGAAACAAATTCCTTAGATAGAAAAGCGTGTGCGGAAATGAGGGTTGAAATGAATGCAAGCAGAAAAATAAAAAACGTTCCGGTGAAAAAGAAGAGGGGGTCGGAGACGTTAGGGAAGATAAACTGGAAACGGGGCGTAAGGTATCTACTGACGGGAATAGCGGCGGTTTTGCTGCCGGCAGTATGTTTTTACTTATTAGAAGCCTATAGCCATAATCCTTTCACGGAGGTACGTCCCTGGGCGCAGTTTTTTAATATTCTGCTGTTTGAACTGCTGGCAGGGATTTTGCTGTGTGTGACAGGAAGCATAAAGAGGGGATACCGGGTTTTATTTGCGGTGACCATGGTTTACGGCATTGCAGACAGTTATGTGGTGCGTTTTCGGACAAACCCCATTGTGCCTTGGGATATCCTTTCCTTAAAGACAGCGGTAAGCGTGGCGGATAATTATGATTTTATGCCGGATGGGAGAATGGTAATTGTAACTCTGGCATTTGCTGTGATTTTGTTTCTGCTCCGCTTTATAAAGGCAGAAATGAAACGGTTGGTTTTCTGGAAACGCCTGATTCCGGCGGCGGTACTGATGGTGGTGTTGTGTATTTTTTCTAATACCCTGCAGAATGAGAGCTTTCAGAACAGCCACAGGCTGTATAATAAATTGTTCACCCCGGTTTATATGACAAATGTTGACGGAATAGCCGTAACCTTTGTGATGAATCTGGCATATATGTCCATTGATAAGCCGGCAGGCTACCAGGCGGGGGAAGCGGAGGCCGTGCTGGCAGAATATGAGGAACAGGACAGGGGAGAGGCGCCGGAGGAACTGCCCAATATTATTGTGGTTATGAACGAAGCCTTTTCCGATTTGTCAGTGCTGGGGGATTTTGAGACCAATGAGGATTATATGCCTTTCCTTCACAGCCTGCAAAACGGCGCAGAAAACACGGTGACAGGAATGTTAAACGTTTCTGTCTGTGGGGGAAATACGGCGAATACGGAATTTGAATTTCTTACGGGAAATACCATGGCGTTTCTTCCCCAGGGAAGCATACCCTATCAGCAGTATATTACTGGGGAAATGGCGGCACTGCCGGAATATCTGCAAAGCCTGGGTTACGAGACAGTGGCGACCCATCCTTATAACGCAGGCGGCTGGGAGCGGGATACGGTGTACCCCTGGCTTGGCTTTGACCGGAGTGTATTTAAAGAAGATTATCTGCTTTCTAGCTACGTGAGACAGTATATCAGCGATGACAGCTGCGTGGATAAACTCATTGAATTTTATGAGACGAAGGAGGTGGGGACGCCGCTGTTTGCTTTCAATGTTACCATGCAGAACCACGGCGGTTATCAGGAGATTTATGAAAATTTTACGCCGGATATTACGGTGGCGGATTCGGAAAATTTTTCGCTGCGGCAGTATCTTTCCTTAATAAAGCTCTCCGACGCCTCTTTAGAGCGGTTGGTCTCCTATTTCTCCAATGTGGAGGAAAAAACAGTTATCGTCTTTTTCGGTGACCATCAGCCCAGCGACACGGTGGCGTCTGCCATTCTTTCGAAAAACGGTATGTCCTGGAATAACCTCAGCGAGGAAGAGTTAAAGCTGCGCTATCAGGTGCCCTATGTAATCTGGGCAAACTATGATATTGAGGAGGAGACGGGAGCGGACACCAGTGTCAATTATCTGGCAGCGGAGGTGTTAGAGCGGGCTGGCGTGCCGGTGAGTGCCTATCAGTCCTATCTATTGCAGTTAAAGGAAGAATATCCGGTGATTTCTGCGGTGCGCACGGTAAAGGCGGACGGCAGCGAGACTTCTGCAAAAGAGGAGCAGGGGGCAATGGACGTGTACCGCCGCCTGCAGTATTATCAGTTATTTGATTATGAAAAAGAGTAAGAGGTGTATGGATTTTGAAAGGAAATGAGAAAAAAGCAATCTGGGAAAAAAGAATCCCGCTTCTGGCAGCTTTTTTGCTGCCTCTTTTACTTGTGCTTGTGGTCTGTATCAGCCACGAGGTCTATCCCTTTGGGGAGCGGTGCATTTTACATATTGACATGTACCATCAGTATTGTCCGTTTTTTACGGAAATGATGCACAAGCTAAAGACAGGGGGAAGTATTTTTTATACATGGAACGTGGGGCTTGGAGTGGATTTCGTTTCCCTCTACGCCTATTATCTGGCAAGTCCCTTAAACTGGCTGCTGCTTTTCTGCCCACAGGATTCTGTGATAGAATTTATGACAATTTTGGTGGTGCTTAAAATTGCCCTCTGCGGGTTTCACTTCGGGTGCTATCTGAAATATCATTTTCAGTCCAATCATTTTGCCATTTCCCTGTTTGGGACAGCCTATGCCCTTTCCGCCTTTGTGGCAACCTATGCCTGGAATATTATGTGGATGGACTGTGTGGCATTGGCACCGCTGATTCTTCTGGGGCTGGAAAAGCTGGTCAGGGAGAAAAAGCCGGGGCTTTACTATGTGACGCTGGCGTTGTGCATTTTAAGTAACTATTATATTTCTATTATGGTCTGTATTTTTCTGGTTTTCTGGTTTTTCCTTACCTGGATGGAGCATAGGGAAAGCGGTATAGGGGCTTGGCTGCGGTTTGCAGGTTATTCGCTGTTGGCGGGAGGAACCGGGGCGGTGCTGATTATCCCGGAGGCTGTTATTTTAAGCAGCAGCGGCTCGAAACATATCTCTTTTCCGGATACGATGGAATGGTATTTTAACATGATGGCGGAGGTGGCACGGCATTCTGTTATAGTGGAGGGTTATACAGGGCGGGAGCACTGGCCGAATCTCTACTGCGGTATTTTTACCGTGCTGCTGCTTGCCCTGTTCTTTTTCAACCGGGAAATTTCATGGAAAAAGAAACTGTCGTACGGATTGTTTGTGGGATTTTTTTTGCTGAGTTTTGCGAATAATATGCTGGATTTTATCTGGCACGGTTTTCATTTCCCGGATTCTCTGCCGGGGAGACAGAGCTTTCTGTATATGTTTCTGCTGTTGGTGATTGCCTATGAGACCTTTTGGAATTTCCGGGGAAACCGCCTGTGGCACGTGACTGCTGCGGCTTTGGTAACGGCGGGTATTTTTGCACTGTCATATTATTTTTCCGGGGAAGAGCTGATAGACGGGACGGCAAAATGGGTCACCATGGTGTTTTTAGCAGGTTATGCGGTGCTTCTTTTCGTTTATTTCTGGGCGCGGGATTATCTGAGGGAGCCGCAGGGAAAAAAGGCAAAAGAGAAGAAAAAGAATTATCTGAAAAAAGAGAAGGTCAAAGGCTATATGCTGGGAGCCGCCTGCTTTGCTATGTTAGCGGAACTGCTACTGAACTTTAATCTCACAGGGTTAGGCACCACGGGAAGAACCTCCTATGTGAAAAATCTGGAAGACTACCGGAAGGTGCTGGCAGAAGGGGAAGAACTGGCAGAGGAGCAGGGGATTTCCTTTTACCGGACGGAGGAATTAGAGAGAAAGACAAAGAATGATGCGGCATTGTCGGGTTACCGTTCCGCAACGCAGTTTTCTTCCCTGATGAACCTGGATATCAGCCATTTTTATCAGGCGATGGGGATGGAGGGCGGAAAGAATTTTTACTGTATTAACGGGGCAACGCCTCTGCTTTCCGCCATGCTTTCTTTGAAATATGTGATTGCCGATAACGGGGAAGAGGCAAATCCGATTCGCACGCTGGTGGCGCAGAGCGGGGAAACCTATCTTTACGAGAATAAATATGTACTTCCCCTGGGCTTTCTGATGCCGGAAGAGGTGATATCTGCCTGGAATTATCAGGATATGGGGGAGATCACGGCGCAGAATGAACTGGCGTTTCTTCTGGGAGCGGAGGAGGCCATGCTGACGGAAATTCCATCCGTTTCAGAGGCAGGGGTTTCTACGATAACGGTGGCGGAGGATGCTTATATTTTCGCTGTCTATGAGAAGACCACGCTGGAGAGCGTGACGGAGGAAGTAAGCGACGGCAGGACAAAATCCTTTACCAAGGTTTCCCATGGGTATACGCTGGATTTAGGGTACTGCAATGCAGGGGACGAGATACAGATTAAAAATATCAAAGAGGAATGCCTGAATATTACGGCATACCGGTTAAACTTAGATGCGGTGGAAGCGGCCTATCAGACGCTAAATGCCCAGACCATGGAGCTGACCTCCTTTTCTGACACGAAGATTGCAGGGAAAATTCAGGTGGAAGAGGCAGGCAGGCTGATTTTCTCCATTGCGGATGACGACGGCTGGAAACTGTTTGTGGATGGCAGAGAGACGGAGCCGCAGATCTTTGGGGAGGGATTTATCAGCGTTTCTTTAGAGGAAGGCAGCCATGAGATTGTTCTGACCTACCGGACGCCGGGATTTGTGCCCGGAGCGGCAGTTTCCGGCGGCTGTGTGTCGGTATTTTTACTGCTGGTGTGGATAAGGCACCGGAAGAGAAAATAAAAAGAGAGGGTATCTCAAAGTCATTATGGCTTTGGGATACCCTCTCTTTTGTTTAGTAGCCGTCGTTTGCTCCGAATCCGGTTTTGCCAGTAATCTGTGCACTGTTTGCCTGTACGGTGGAGGACGGTGTGTAATTGGTGTCATTGTATAAGAACTGGTGCAGTGTGGTAACGTTTGTGGCTAAATCACAGGGAATGACTACATCGCCGACGCTGTCATAGGTGTGTGTTGCCTTTTTAGATGGAAATCCTGTGGTCTCTCCCATATCATAACGGAATATTTTTGTGGCGAGAGAGATGATGTCTGTGGCGGAGAGATTTGTCTCAATGTCACCTAACACCTCATTAATCAGGCTGTTTAAAGTCAGCAGACTCGATTTCTGTGCCTTTGCCACCATGGCGGAAAGCACGGCACGCTGACGCTCGGTACGCTTGTAATCATCACCGCCGCCATACCGGATACGGGCGAACGCACATGCCTGCACGCCGTCTAAGGTATAGGTTCCCCCGGAGGAGGGTGCCACGGAGTTATGTCCGGTAATCTCGTTGATTTCCCGGATGTAGCCAATCATAAGGTTTGCCTCATCATCGGTAATTGTCATTTCGATACCGCCTAATAAGTCTACGCATTTTACAATGGAGTTGAAATCCACGGTAATATGGTCCGTGATGTTTAAGTCTAAATTTCTATTTAGCATGGAAATTGCCTGTTCAGGACCGCCCTTTGCATAGGCGGCATTGCATTTCTGATAAATGCCGTCCCCGGTATCTAAGTAGGTGTCACGGTAGACAGAAACGATTTTTACCTCATGGGTTTTATTATTAATTGCTGCAATCATGATGACGTCGCTTCGTCCGGTGGAAAGTTCCCCGGTGGAGCGGTTGTCCAAGCCGAAAAGGGCAATCGTCTTGTAATCCTCCATGATTTTCTGGGACTCTTCGGAGATATCCTCATTTACATGAATGTTATCGTTGTTAAGGGGTGAAGTCTGGATTTTCATAAATTTTGTGGCGGCAAATGCCACAACTGCTAACAAGAGCAGAACCAGTATTTCGATAATAAACAGCGCAATTTTCTTTTTCTTCCTGCGCCTGGCTTTTACAGTAGCTGCCATAGTAGTTCCTCCTTAAAAGCATCCTGCCCGAAAAAATTCCGGCAGAGTGTTGTTGTTAAAAGACGAATTTTATGATAATGCAGAATTAGAATTTATACAATTAAGGAATTCTTAAATTTTTATGGAAAATAATTAAGATTTTAGAAAAAAGTGGTTGCTGACGTGTCCCATTTATTGGACACATAGTGCGGTACACTCCTAATATCAAAGGACAATAAGGAGTGAATACTATGAAGGGATATGTAATCGAAGCAGGCTATATGGGCTATGTAAACGGCACCTACATGCTATTCGCCGATGAGGAAGATTATCGCGAATATTTTTTAGACATGAATTGAAATTCCCATTCTCATGTGAGATAATGTACGCGTAGGCAATGAGCCGTGCAAAATAAGGGATAACCAAAAATCCGTGCTTGCACGAGCATTTTTGGTTATTCCTTATTTTATAGGGCGAAGCCCGCGACCCGCATGAAGCGAGCGGAATGCGGGTCAACACGGCGGAGTAGATAATTCAATTATTCTATAGGGCTTGCCCGCCCCGCATGAAGCAAAGCGAAATGCGGGCAGACACGGCTCATCGTCTGCTTTTAGAAAGAAAGGTAGTGACACAATATGACAGGAAAAGAAATTGAAGTTTACACCGAAAACATGGGAGATATCCATATCCGTCCCTACGAGCATCACGCAAAATATTACGAGACAGACCAGATGGGTATCATCCATCATTCCAACTATATCCGTTGGATGGAAGAAGCCAGGATGGATTTGATGGAGCAGATTGGGCTAAACTATAAGCAGATGGAAGAAATGGAAATCATCAGCCCGGTACTCTCCGTGTCCTGCGAATACCATAGCATGGTGCATTTTGACGACACCATAGTGATAGAGGCAAAAATCATCAAATATAACGGCATTAAAATGGAAGTAGAATACCGCATGACGGACAAGGAAACCGGGGAGCTACGCACCACAGGAAAAAGTTCCCACTGCTTTTTAAACCGTGCAGGGAGACCGATTTCCCTGAAACGCTCCTATCCGGAGCTGGATACAAAGTTCTTTGAGTACGCAGATGCTTAATAGAGAAAACTATGTAATAAGCGTAAGTGTGCCCCTGCTTTGTGTACCGGAAAATACAAAGCAGGGCTGCCGACGAGCGAATATATAAGAGAAAGGCAAAAAAGACCATGATACAGGAAAGACTGAAAGCATTACGTGAAGAAATGAAAAAGCGGAACATTGACATTTATGTGGTTCCCACCTCCGATTTCCACGAATCAGAATACGTGGGAGAGCACTTTAAGGCGAGAAAATTCATCACCGGATTTACCGGTTCTGCCGGAACGGCAGTCATCACTTTGACGGAAGCGGGACTGTGGACAGACGGACGCTATTTTGTACAGGCGGAAAACCAGTTAAAGGGCAGCACCGTTACCCTTTACCGCATGGGAGAGGAAGGCGTGCCGAAGGTAGACGAGTTTATCGGGGAAAAACTGCCGGAGGGCGGCTGCCTTGGATTTGACGGACGTGTGGTGAACGGTACCTGGGGCAGAAAATTGGAAAAGATCGCTTCCGGAAAACAGGCGTCCCTGCAGGTAAGCGAGGATCTAATCGATCTTATCTGGAGCGACAGACCGGCATTATCCAAAAAGCCTTTATTTTTACTGGAGGAAAAATACACCGGAAAGAGCACAAAGGAGAAAATGGCAGACCTGCGGAAAGCCATGAAAGATGAGGGGGCAAACGTCCATATTTTAACCTCCCTTTATGATATCGCATGGCTTTTAAATATCCGGGGCGGCGATATCGGGTCTGTTCCCGTGGTATTGTCTTATTTAGTGCTTACGGAAGAAGAATGCCTCTGGTTTTTACAGGAGGAAATCGTAACGCCGGAAATTCGCAGCTATTTAGAGGAAAATAAAATTACCACGAAGCCTTACGATGCAGTTTACGAATATGTACCGCAGCTTCCCGCTGATTCTGTGGTGCTGATGGACGGAGGGGCAGTCAATTATCGAATCAGCAGCAGTCTTGACAAAAAAATCAAAGTGGTGGATAAACCGAACCCCACAGAGTTGATGAAAGCCATTAAAAACAAAACGGAAGTGGATAACACCCGGATGGCGCATGTGAAAGACGGCGTGGCATTCACGAAATTTATGTACTGGCTGAAAACCAACATCGGAAAAATTCCGATGACGGAGATTTCTGCTTCCGATTATTTAGAGGCACGCAGGAGAGAGCAGGACAATTTTATCGAACCAAGCTTTGAAACCATCTGTGCCTACGGGGCGAATGCTGCGATGATGCACTATGCAGCCACACCGGAGACAGATACGGAGTTAAAACCGGAGGGCTTTCTGCTGGTGGATTCCGGTGGACACTATTTTGAAGGAACCACAGATATCACCAGAACTATGGCATTAGGGCCCATTACCGATGAAATGCGTCTGCATTTTACCGCGGTGTGCCGTTCCAACTTAAATCTTGCCAATGCAAAATTCTTATACGGCTGTACCGGATTGAACTTAGATATTCTTTCCAGAGGTCCGCTGTGGGAGATGGGAATTGATTATAAGTGCGGAACCGGGCACGGCGTAGGCTATGTGTTAAATGTACATGAGGGACCTAACGGTTTCCGCTGGAGAGTTGTGCCGGAGCGTCACGACAACGGAACCTTAGAGGAAGGCATGATTACCACCGACGAACCCGGTGTATACCTAGAGGGAAAATACGGCATCCGTACCGAAAACGAGCTGGTCTGCCACAAGGCGGAAAAGAACGAATACGGTCAATTTATGTGCTTTGAAAATATTACCTATGCCCCCATTGACTTAGATGCCATCGATTCGGAGTTAATGACCGGACGGGAGAAAAAATTATTAAATGATTATCATAAAATGGTGTATGAAACCCTATCCCCGTATATGACAGAGGAGGAAAATGAGTGGTTAAAGCATTACACCAGAGCCATTTAAATCCTATTACCGGGCAGCGAAGGGAAAAAGGCGCTACCCGGAACAGGACAGATAGAAAAGAAAGAGTTAGGAGACGGACATGAGCGAAAAGCTGGTATTAATTGACGGACATAGTATTTTAAACAGGGCATTCTTTGGAATACCGGATTTAACTAATTCCGAGGGGGTGCACACTAACGCAGTTTATGGTTTTTTGAATATTATGTTTAAAATATTAGAGGAGGAACAGCCCGATTATCTGACGGTTGCCTTTGATGTGTCACAGCCGACCTTCCGCCATGAAATGTTTTCCGAGTACAAGGGAACCAGAAAGCCCATGGCGGACGAACTGCGGCAGCAGGTTCCCGTGATGAAAGAAATGTTACAGGCGATGGGGGTGACGGTGGTGGAAAAAGGCGGTTACGAGGCGGACGATTTGCTTGGCACCATTGCGAAACGCAGCGAGGCGGCAGGACTTACGGTTTCCGTGGTTTCCGGGGACAGGGATTTGCTCCAGCTTGCCACCGATAACATCAAAATCCGTATTCCAAAAACAAAGCGGACAGGAACCGAAATTGAGGACTACAACACAAAAGAAGTGTTGGAAAAATATCAGGTGACTCCCATGGAATTTATTGATGTGAAAGCGCTGATGGGAGATACTTCCGATAACATTCCGGGAGTTCCGGGAATCGGGGAAAAGACTGCCACAGCCATTATTGCCAAATACGGCAGCATTGAAAATGCCTACGCCCATGTGGACGAAATCAAACCGCCTCGGGCAAGCAATAATCTAAAAGAACATTACGACATGGCGCAGATGAGCAAGACTCTTGCCACCATCGAGATAAATGCGGATATCGACTATGAGCTGAAAAATGCTAAATTAGATGGCATTTCTTCCTTATATACGGAGGAAGCATATCTGCTCTGCAAAAAGTTGGAATTTAAAAACATGCTGAGCCGTTTTGAGGTGGAAACGCCGAAAAACCAGGCGGAAGAACATTTCCACATGATTACGGATAAAAAAGAGGCGGAGCATTTTTTCGGAAAGCTGCGGGGCAGGGAGTGCGGTTTTTTTGTTATCCCATGTGAGAAGCCGGTGGATGAGCATATGGAGGCGGACGGGCAGATGAACCTGTTCGGAAATGCGGCGGAAGCAGGCGGGCAGATGAACTTGTTTGCGACTGCGGCAGAAATAGACGGGCAGACGGGTTTAGCCGAAAGCAGGACAGACCAGGGGAGACAGCTTCCGGTGCTTGGCATGGCAGTTTCCCTTGGTGAGGAAGAAACCTGTTTGATTAAGACAGGGGCGGGATTAAAATCTGGAGAACTAATCAGAATGTTCGAGGAGAGCCAGGCGGCATCTTACTCCACTCTGGATTTAAAACCCCAGATAGAGACCCTGGGGCTGATAGAGAAGAAAGCAAGTGGTTCGGTTTCTCTGGAAAATCTTTTTGACGCCACCATTGCGGCATATTTATTAAACCCCATTAAAAATGAATATCCCTATGAAGATATTGCTAAGGATTATCTGAATCTGATGATACCGTCAAAAGCGGATTTGCTGGGAAAACTCACCCTTGAAAAGGCAGCAGTGGAACAGGAAGAGACATGGATGACCTGCGTCTGTTATATGGCATACGTGGCAGTTGCCGCAAAGCAGCCTATGCTGGCAGAGCTTAAGGAGACAGGCATGGAACAGCTTTTCCGGGAGATAGAAATGCCCCTGGTGTTTACCCTTGCAGATATGGAGCATGAGGGAATCATCGCCTGCGGAGATGCTTTAAAAGAATACGGGGATAAGCTGGCAGTCCGTATTGCCGAATTGGAAAAACAGATTTACGAGGCGGCGGGGGAGGAATTTAACATCAATTCTCCCAAACAGCTGGGAGTTATCCTGTTTGAAAAATTAAAAATGCCCTACGGAAAAAAGACAAAGACGGGCTATTCCACTGCGGCGGAGGTGTTAGAGCGTCTGGCGCCGGAATACCCTATGGTGGCGGATATTTTAGAGTACCGCCAGCTTGCAAAATTAAAATCCACCTATGCGGACGGTCTGGTGAATTATATCAGAGAGGACGGCAGGATTCATACCTCCTTTAACCAGACCATCACCGCCACTGGAAGACTCAGCAGCACGGAGCCGAATTTGCAGAATATTCCCATGAGGATTGAGCTTGGCAGGTTAATCCGCAAGGCATTTCTCCCGAAAGAGGGCTTTGTATTTGTAGATTCTGACTATTCCCAGATTGAGCTTAGGGTGCTCGCCCATATGTCGGGGGACGAAAAACTGATTGACGCCTACCGTCAGGCGCAGGATATCCACAGAATTACCGCATCCCAGGTATTCCATATCCCCTTTGACGAGGTGACGGATTTGCAGCGGAGGAATGCAAAGGCGGTAAATTTCGGGATTGTGTATGGTATCAGCTCCTTCGGGCTCAGCCAGGATTTGAGTATCAGCAAAAAAGAGGCGGCGGAGTATATCGAGCGTTATTTTGAGACGTATCCGAAAATCAAGAGCTTTTTAGACGGACTGGTGGCACAGGCAAAGGAAAAAGGCTATGTCACCACCATGTTTGGCAGGAGGCGTCCAGTGCCGGAGCTTTCCAGCAGCAATTTCATGCAGCGTTCCTTCGGCGAACGTATTGCCATGAATTCTCCCATTCAGGGAACTGCGGCAGACATTATTAAGATTGCCATGATACGGGTACACGACAGGTTGTTGGAGGAACATTTAAAATCCCGGCTGATACTGACGGTGCATGATGAACTTTTGGTGGAAACCGCCGCAGAGGAAGAGGCTAAAGTCCGGGAGATTTTGGAGGAAGAAATGCATCGGGCGGCAGATCTGGATGTGGCGTTAGAGATAGATACCCATGCAGGAAATGACTGGTATGAGGCAAAATAGCAGTATGAAACTTTTTATGCTAACACTTGCATAATTTCTTAGGGTGTGTCATCATTAGGAAGAAATGGGGGAGTTTATGAAATTTATAGGAATTACAGGAGGCGTGGGTGCCGGAAAGTCAGAAATTTTAGCATATCTGAAAAGGCAGCCCCATACCCGGGTATTGCTGGCGGACGAGATTGCCCATGAGCTGATGGAGCCGGGAACGGAATGCTATGGGAAAATCAGGCAGCAGTTTTTCGGGGAGGATATTTTCCTGCCGGAGGGTGGCTTTGACCGGGGAAAGATGGCGGCGGTGATTTTCTCTGATGAGGAAAAAAGAAGGCAGATGAATGGGATTGTACATCCGGCGGTCAAGGATTATGTGCTCCGGACGGTGGCAGCGGAGCGGGAAATGGGGAAATTGCAGTTTCTTTTTTTAGAGGCGGCGCTGTTAATCGAGGAACATTATGATGAAATTTGTGATGAACTCTGGTATATTTATACGAGAGAGGAAATCAGAAAACAGCGTTTGATGGCATCGAGAGGCTACTCCGAGGAAAAGGTGCAGCAGATATTTGAAAGCCAGCTGAAAGAAGCGGAGTACCGCAGCCATTGTAAATTTGTCTTAGACAACAACGGCACCGTGGAGGAGATTTACGGGCAGTTAGACCGGAAACTTGGTATTGGCGCTGCAGAAGAAGAACAAAAATTAAAATAAAGTATGGCGATTCATTGACTTTGGACAATGGGTAGTTTATATAGATAAAAACAGGAAGAATGAGTAGGAGAACCACATATGAGTGATATAGTTGGAATGGAACAATCTTTGGTATTTGGCCTGGATATCGGAACCCGGAATGTGGTGGGAACCGTGGGATACCGGGAGGAAGATACCTTTATTGTGGTGGCGCAGCAGATTATGGAGCATGAAACAAGGGCCATGTTAGATGGTCAGATTCATGATATCAGGCGTGTGGGGCGCACCATCCGGAAAATGAAAGAAAAGTTAGAAGAGCAGGTGGAAGTTCCTTTGACGGAAGTCTGTATTGCAGCTGCGGGACGTGTACTGAAAACGGTTACCACAAACGTTGTTTATGATTTCCCGGAGGAAACCGTGGTGACGGGGGAGGATATCCATACCTTAGATTTGCTAGGTATTGAGAAAGCGCAGAATATTTTACAGGAAATGAACGACACGAAATACAAATTTTACTGCGTGGGTTATTCCGTAATGAAATATTTCCTCAATGACGAGCCGTTTTCGAGCATTGAATCTCATAAAGCAGACCGGATTGCGGAGGACATTATTGTAACCTTCCTGCCGGAGGACGTGGTGGACGGACTTTATGCGGCGGTGGAACAGGCGGATTTGACGGTGGCTAATCTGACTTTAGAGCCTATCGCGGCAATCAATGTGGCAATTCCCGAAAACTATCGTCTGTTAAATATCGCACTGGTGGATATCGGTGCAGGAACCTCCGATATTTCCATTACCAAGGACGGAAGTATCATTGCCTACGGTATGATACCCCTTGCGGGAGATGAATTGACAGAGCTGATTGTGAAGCATTATCTGGTGGACTTTAAGACGGCGGAGTATATTAAACTACAGAGCACCACAGCGGATAAGGTTACCTATAAAGATATCATGCTGATTGAGCATACCATTCCTTCCAAGGAGGTCTGGGAATTGACTGCTCCGATAGTGGAAAAGATGACCACGGAGGTGGCTGCCAAAATTAAGGAGTTGAACGGGGATCAGACCGTCAGCGCAGCCTTTATTGTAGGTGGCGGCGGAAAGATTCACGGCTATACGGAAATGTTAGCGGAGAAGCTGGATTTGCCTCAGGAGCGTGTGGCGCTGCGCGGTGAGGAAGTATTGCAGGAAGTTGTCTTTGAGCAGAAGGACATTGAAAAAGATCCGCTTCTGGTAACGCCCATCGGTATCTGTCTGAATTATTATGAACAGCGGAACGGCTTTATTCTGGTGCGTTTTAACGGCGAGCGGCAGAAACTTTACAATAACAATAACCTTACCATCGTGGACGTGGCATTACAGGCGGGTTTCCCCAACGAGGATTTATTCCCGAAGAGAGGACAGGAACTGGAATTTACGGTAAACGGCGCAAAAAGAATTGTACGAGGAGAACCGGGGGAATCGGCGGCAGTTTATATGAACGGCAGAATGACCAATATCAATACGCCCTTAGAGCCGAACTGCGATATTATCATTGAACCTTCTACCACGGGGGCCGCAGCGGTCTGTACCCTAGAGCAGTTAGAGGAGTACAGTGCGGATACCGTTGCTTTTGTGGTGAATGGAAATATTATCCGCTGCCCGAAGTTTTTAGAGGTGAACGGAAGCTTAGAGCTGCCTTCCTATGAGATAAAACAGGGCGATCAGGTGGAAACTAGAAGCTTCTATACCGTGGGACAGCTGGCGGAATTTATGGATGTGGAAGTCAGCAAAGAGCATGTGATACTGGTGAATAACCGTGAGGCGAATTTTGATACCTTAATTTACGAAAACTTTACCATTGAGTGGACAGTTATTACTTATAAATCTTCGATTTATATGCCGCAGTCGCTGGCGATGGAAGAGGAGGAATTTGAGGAAGAGACCGGAAATGGTGAAAGTTTTTCCGAAACAGCAGCCGCCGGCGGGGAAGAAAGTTTTTCTGAAACCGGAGCAGCCGGAAACCAGACAGAGCATTCGGATGGAGAAATTCTTTCTGACAGTCAGGAAACGGTAAGCGAAAACTTTTCGAAAGATAAAATCGAGAGCGCGGATTTCCGCGGAACGGCAGCCGGAGAGCAGCAGGAAGAAACAGAGGAAACCGAAGATAAAACGGCAGCCGGAGAGCAGCAGGAAGAAACAGAGGAAACCGAAGATAAAACGGCAGCCGGAGCGCAGCAGGAAAAATTAACGGAAACCGAAGATGAAACGGCAGCCGAAGTGCCGGCACAAAGCAAGCTTCCAGTGGAAAGTACAGTGGGAAAAATCAGCCGGGACATGGCGGAGGAAATGAAGCAGGCGCCGGGCACTATCGGGATTTTTGTTTATATTAACGGACAGCCGGTACGCCTGACGGGAAAAAAGAGATATGTGTTTGTTGATATTTTCAACTTTTATGATTTTGATTTGAAGGAGTCAAGGGGAAGAAATATTATTATAAACCTGAATGGACAGAGTGCACAGTATACCGCAGAGCTACAGCCGGGGGACGAGATAGAACTGAGATGGGAAGAAAGGTAAGATGATGGAATTATGCAGTGTTGCCAGCGGTAGCAGCGGAAATTGCATCTGCGTTGGCACAGAGGACTGCCATGTATTGATTGATGCAGGTATCAGCGGAAAGCGGATTGAGGAAGGGCTAAATTCCTTTGAATTAAAAACCGAAGAAATGCAGGGAATCCTAGTCACCCATGAGCACATCGACCATATCGCAGGGCTGGGGGTGTTGGCGAGACGTTATGGCCTTCCTATTTATGCCACGGCGGGGACGGTAGATGCGATTTTAAACACGAAATCAGTGGGGAAAATTGATAAGGATTTGTTCTGTGAGATAACGCCGGGAGAGGAGTTTCGGATTGGGGAGCTGACCATAGAGCCTATTTCTATTTCCCATGATGCGGCGGAGCCGGTGGCGTATAAGGTGAAAAACGGGGAGAAATCCGCTGCGGTGATCACGGATTTGGGAACCTATGACGAACATATTATTGAAAAAATGAAGAACCTGGATGTATTGTTGCTAGAAGCGAACCATGATGTACATATGCTTCAGGTGGGGGCGTATCCTTATCCTTTAAAGCAGCGTATTTTAGGGGACAGAGGGCATTTGTCCAATGAATTGTCCGGCAGGCTGTTGGGAGAGGTGCTTCATGATAAATTTAAGACAGTGGTACTGGGGCATCTGAGCAAGGAAAATAATTATCCGGCGCTGGCTTATGAGACGGTGCGTTTAGAGGTTACCTTAGGAGACAACCCTTACCGGGGAGATGATTTTCCCATGTATGTGGCAAAACGGGATGAGCCGACGCCGAGGATTGCATTCTGACCTTTGGTAGAAATTTTAGTAGAAATTGGAAACCGGATGTGCTATGATAGTCCGTAAATTAAAATAAGAAATGAAGCAAGGAGAGCGGTCATGGAAAATACAGTAGACAAGACAATTATTACAGTGGTGGGAAAAGATACTGTGGGTATTATTGCAAAGGTTTGTACCTATCTTTCCGATAACGGAATCAACGTGCTTGATATTTCACAGACAATTGTTTCCGGTTATTTCAATATGATGATGGTTGTAGACATGAACCAGACGAAAAAGGCGTTTGCAGACTGTCAGAAGGATTTAGATGTGTTAGGAGATCAGATTGGCGTTTCCATTAAATGCCAGAGGGCAGAGATTTTTGAAAAAATGCACCGTATTTAGAGAGGAACCGGATTATGATTAACATTTTTGAGGTAAAGGAAACGAATAATATGGTGGAGCATGAGAATCTCGATGTCCGCACCATTACCATTGGTATTAGCTTGTTAGAATGTATAGACAGTGATTTAAAGAAACTGAACGAAAATATTTACAATAGAATTACCACGGTGGCAAAGGATTTAGAGCGGGTGGCAGGGGAAATCGAAGCCGAGTACGGCATTCCCATTGTCAATAAGAGAATTTCCGTTACACCGATTGCATTAGTGGGAGGCGCAGCCTGCAAGAGCCCGGAGGATTTTGCTACTATCGCAGATACCATGGACCGTGCAGCGGCAGCCGTGGGGGCAAATCTTATCGGCGGTTATTCTGCTTTAGTTTCCAAGGGAATGACAAAGGCGGATGAGCTGTTGATTCGTTCCATTCCCATCGCATTGTGCCGTACCCAGAGGGTCTGCAGCTCTGTAAACCTTGCTTCCACCAAGACGGGTATCAATATGGATGCGGTTCGCCTTATGGGTGAGATTTTGCTGCAGGTGGCGGAAAATTCCAAAGACAGGGATTCCGTGGACTGTATGAAGCTGGTGGTATTCTGTAATGCGCCGGATGATAACCCCTTTATGGCGGGGGCTTTCCATGGCGTGACAGAGGCGGATGCCATTATCAACGTAGGTGTCAGCGGACCAGGTGTGGTAAAGACAGCTTTGGAAAAGGTGCGGGGCGAGAATTTTGAGGTGCTCTGTGAAACCATCAAAAGAACAGCGTTTAAAGTAACCAGAGTGGGACAGTTAGTGGCGCAGGAGGCTTCTAAACGTCTCGGCATTCCCTTCGGTATCATAGATTTATCCTTAGCCCCCACTCCGGCCATCGGGGACAGTGTTGCGGACATTCTCTGCGAGATTGGTTTGGAATATGCAGGAGCGCCGGGAACTACCGCAGCCCTTGCCATGTTAAATGACCAGGTGAAAAAGGGTGGCGTCATGGCATCCTCCTATGTGGGTGGTTTAAGCGGTGCCTTTATTCCGGTGAGCGAGGATCAGGGAATGATTGATTCCGTACAGGCGGGAGCCATCACCTTAGAGAAATTAGAGGCGATGACCTGCGTCTGCTCCGTAGGGCTTGACATGATTGCCATTCCCGGGGATACCAAGGCGACTACCATTTCCGGCATGATTGCGGACGAGATGGCGCTTGGCATGGTGAACCAGAAGACCACGGCGGCACGCCTGATTCCGGTCATCGGAAAAGGAGTGGGCGATACGGTGGAATTTGGCGGATTGTTTGGCTATGCGCCGATTATGCCGGTAAATAAATATTCCTGTGATGACTTTATCAACCGTACCGGACGGATTCCGGCACCTATTCACAGCTTTAAAAATTAAGACATAGTGCTTTTATTTTGATATAACGGCAGGAAAAGGGAGGAACACATATGGAGGATACGAAAAAATTCGTATGGGGTAAGTTACTTGGGGTGATGACAGGTTTTTTCCTGGTGATTATCCTGTGGCAAATCGTTGTGCTAGAGCTTTTGAAACATGGCATTATCAGTGTTCCGGTGTCCATAATTTTGTTGGCAGTGGGAACATGTGTTGTTTTTGGCGGAATCTTTCAGATTATCCGTTTTGTGTTAGACGGGCTGCGCCATATTATGAATAATCCGGAGGAAGTGGTACAGACGGACGGTGTTGTGGAAAAAGCAGGTAAGCTTGCGCAGCGGAATGATGATATCGGGGAACTGGCACGGAAAGTGCAGGATGCTCTAGTTTCCGTCTCTTATGTGGTGACAGGTGTAAAAAAGGCAACGAAGGAGCTAGATGAGGTCTCTGACGAGTTTCAGGATATTTTTGGCAGTATGACCTCTGCCGTAGAGCATACGGAAAAGGAAGTGGAGACGATTACCGGAAATACCGTTTCACAGGCGGAGCACACGGTAGACATGAAGGAAAAAATTGACGATATTAGCCGGACTATTGATGATATTGCGGAAAATATCAAGGCATTAACGAAGAGCGCGGAAAATATGAAGGAAAGCAACCGTACCGCGGAAACAATTATGACGGAACTGGTGGATATCAGTAAAGAAAGCGGCGACGCAATGGAAAATGTAAGACAGCAGACAAATCTGACGAATCAGTCTGCGCAGCAGATTCGCACGGCTACGGAAATCATTGCGGGTATTTCAAGTCAGACGAACCTCCTTGCCCTGAATGCAAGTATCGAGGCGGCAAGGGCAGGGGAGCATGGCAAAGGCTTTGCTGTTGTGGCGGAAGAAATCCGTACCTTAGCAGACCAGTCCAGAGAGTCAACGGAGCAGATTAACAAAATTGTCAATGATCTTATCCAGAATTCCGATGTCAGTGTAGAGATTACGGAAAAAGTATCGGAAGCTTTTGTAAGACAGAATGAAAAGATTCAGAATACAGAGGAAATCTTTAAGGCACTCAATGAAGAAATTAACAACACCAGCGATGCCATAGTGGGAATCGAGCAGGAAGTAGGGGAGCTTGACGGACATAAGGCGGTGATTGAGGACGGTATTTCTTACCTGACAGAAGCGGCGGAGCAGAATGCGGACAGTGCAAAGACGACTATGGAGAATATGGAAGGCTTACAGCAGATTGTAGAGGAGTGTAACCATGTAACGGAGCGGATTGTAACGGTATCCGGCGAACTGTTAGGCTATCTTGACAAAGTGAACGGAAAAATAAAAGAAAAAATATAAACAGTGAAAAATAGGGAAAATGCTGCATGGAGTGGTCTGTGCGGCATTTTCCTTATAGGAAGGAATGTTATGGAGGGATGCCTTTTCCGGTGAGGAACGGCGTCGACAGGCGTAATTTCAGGAGAAAAATGAGTGAAATAGAAAAGGTTGTACTGATTGAAAATGCGGTGGAAACCCTGGGATATTTTTCGAGGCAGCTGGCGCTTCAGTTTGAGGCGGAGGGGTTTGAAACTTATTTTGTAGATTATAACCGTTTAGTGGAAACGGTGGAAGGGCTTTACCGTTTTGTGGAGCGGGAAAAGACGGTTCTTTGCACCTTTAATTTTATAGGAATTTCTGGAGAAGAGGTGTTTTTGGAAGCAAACGGGAGGACACTTTGGGAAAATTACGAGCTGCCCTGCCTGAATGTGATGGTGGATCATCCGCTTTATTATCATTCAAAGCTGGTAAATCCCCTGCCCCGGATGAAGGTTTTTTGTGTGGACAGGGAGCATGTAACCTATATGAAGCGGTTTTATCCTGAGGTGGAGGCTGCATTTTTGCCTTTGGCGGGAAATGTGACACTGCCGGAATTTTTAGCTTTGGCGGAGCGGCAGAAGGAAAGGCTTCTTCCCTATGAGAGCCGCCCTTATGACCTGGTTTTTACCGGAAATTATACCCCGGTAGAGCACATTTACCGGGAGATTGAAACCCTGGAGAGAGATTATCAGCAGTTTTACGGTGAGATTATCGAGGATTTGATTGCTCATCCGACAGTTTCTATAGATACGATGTTAGAGCAGCATATTCATCGGGAACTGGGGGAGGTTCCGGACAGTGAATTGCGGGCGGCAATCGCCGGCATGGTGTTTATTGATATCTGTATCCGCAGCTATTTTCGTGGAGAAATCATAAAAATGTTAGCGGAAAACGGTGTCAAAGTGCAGGTGTTTGGGGCAAACTGGGAGAAGCTGTCCTGTAAAAATCCTGAAAATGTTGTAAGCAGCGGCAGGGAAGTGGATTCTGTTTCCTGTGCAAAAACCATTGGAAATGCGAAAATTTCCCTGAATATCATGCCTTGGTTTAAGGACGGCGCCCATGACAGGGTTTTTACCGCCATGCTGCAAAAAACGGTGTCCCTGACAGATGAAAGCCGTTATCTGCGGGAAGAATTTTTCGATGGGAAGGATATCGCATTTTTCTCCCTGGAACAGCGGGAAAAATTGCCGGAGAGGATAAGAGAACTGTTAGCTCATCCCAGGGATGCTATGGAGATAGCGGAAATGGGATATAAAAAGGCAGTGGAGCGGCATACATGGAGACAGCGGGCGCAGGAATTAAAATCATATTTATTATGATGGATTCCGGCATGTACATAGAATGGAAGGATTCGGGCAAACAAAATACAGGTTGACGTGAAGATAAATATTCATTAGAATAGAAACGATAACAAAAACGGAAATTCCATAAGAGAGGAGAAAACAAAAGAATGAAGAACAAAGCGTTATACAAACGTGCGCTGGCAGCAGCAATCGCAGGAACGTTAGTTTTCGGCAGTGTTCCGGCATACGAGCTTCGTGCGGCGGAAACAGAAAATGACGAGACTATGGACGTAGTTTCGGGGGGGGTATCTGACGAAACTTCGACAATAGAGGAGACGGAAACAGAGGAACTTCCTGCAGAGACAGTTACTGCGGAGACGGAAACAGAGGAGCAGAGTACGGAAGAATTGTCTGACGAAGAGGAGGAGACTTCGTCGAAGGCGAGTGAGCTTGCCACTGAGGGTGATTTTACCTATGTGTTAGATGGTTCAAGCGCCACGATTAAATCGTACAGTGGTGCAGGTGGAGATGTGGTAATACCGGGAACCATAACTTATAGCAGTACGGAATACACCGTTACAGCAATAAATGGCAGTGTATTTATGGGAAAAGCCTTGACGAGTGTCACAGTACCTGCAAGCGTGGTGACCATAGGAAGATATACATTTGCAAACTGTACGGCATTGACAACAGTGACATTCGAGGAAGGTTCAAAACTGGCTGCCATAGATGATTATGTGTTTAGCGGGTGTACGGCATTGAGGACCATTCATTTTCCGGCTAATGTGAGCAGTATCGGTGTGAATGCGTTTCAGAACTGTAAGGCATTAAATGATATTACGTTTCCGTCCGGTATGAGCAGCATTGCTACCGGGGCATTCAATAACTGTACCCAATTAAGCAGCCTTACGTTTCCGGCTAATGTGAGCGAAATTGGAGAACGTGCATTTAATGGGTGTACTGCGTTGACAGCAGTGACATTCGAAGACCCTTCGGCAGAAGTAAATATAGCAAAAGAAGTGTTTTCCGGATGTACGAAACTGTCAAGGATTACACTTCCGGATACCATAACAACAATAAATGACAGTACATTTAAGGGTTGTGCCGGTCTGCAAAGCATTGAACTGCCGAAAAGTCTTACGACTATATCGAAAAACGCATTTGAGGGCTGTTCCGGTCTGACTGCTGTTACGTTTCCAGCTAATAATATTACCATATCGCAATACGCATTTTGGGCTTGCCGAGGATTGACGAATGTTGTCATTCAGGGAAAGGCAACGATAGAAGGAAACGCATTTGCGGATTGCAGCGGATTGACGCATGTTGAAGTTTTAAACGGAGAGACGAATTTCACTGGCAACCCATTTGATGGGGGCACGACAAACAAGCTTGTTTTTTACGGATATTCCGGAAGTACGACGCAGACATTTGCAAATAGCGAGAACTATGCCTTTGTCAAGTTAGATGCAGCAAATCCGTTATCCGATGATATGATTACACTGGAATCCGATGCCTATACCTATACGGGAAGTGCCATAACACCGGAGGTAACAGTGAAAAATGCTTCCGTGACGCTGGTGGAGGGAAAAGATTACGAGGTTTCCTACCAGAACAATATGAATGCGGGAACGGCGACAGTGACCATCACAGGTCTGGGCAGCTATACCAGTGCTGAGGATAACACTTATGGTGAGGGGCGCTACTACACCGGAAACGTAGTCAAACCCTTTGCCATCGCTCCGAAGGAACTTAAAAAATGTACCATAGAACTGGCAGGCAGCAGTTATGGCTATACCGGAAATGCGATTACGCCGGAAATCAAGGTTACAGACGGAACTGTGGTTCTGACCGAGGGAAAGGATTACACCGTTTCTTATTCTGAAAATACGAATGTGGGAACGGCAAAGGTGGCAATTACCGGAATTGGAAATTACACAGCAACCGTTGAGCAGACATTTGAAATTACGGTAAGAAACATCGATACCTGCAACGTTTCTCTGGAGGCGGAATATTTCTACTATACCGGAGCTGCCATTACACCGGAAGTGACCGTGAAAAACGGCGAAGTAACGTTAGAAAAAAATAAGGATTATACCGTTTCCTATGATTCTAATGTGAATGAGGGAACAGCCACAGTAACGATTCAGGGTACCGGCAACTATACCGGAATCATAACAAGAACCTTTAACATTATCCGGAAAAATATTTCCATCTGTAAGGTGGACGCAGTGGAAGAGCAGTTTTACACCGGAAAAGAAGTGAAACCGGGAGTGACTGTGACAGATGACGGAACAAAGCTGACGGAGGGAACGGATTACACGCTTTCCTACAAGAACAACAAGGAAACCGGTACGGCAACTATCACCATTACAGGGCAGGGAAAATATACCGGCAGTATCAATCTCACCTTTCAGATTGTAAAAAAGGTATCCGGCGTCAAGGCGGCTGCTGCAAGCTATAACAGCGTGACGGTAAGCTGGAGCCCCATCAAGGGCGTTACCGGATATAAGGTGTACCGTTCCACTGGCAAGAAGGGCGACTACGAGCTGGTGAAAACCATCAAAGACAGAAATAAGACCAGTTATACCGATACCAAACTTGACACCGGAACAACCTATTATTATAAAGTAGTACCGTACAAGTCTTTCAAGCTCGGTAAGGCATCCAAGATAGTTTCTGCAAAACCGTCTCTGGAAAAAGCGTCCATTACTTCTGCAAAGAACTCTTCGAAGAAGACGGCGACAGTGACCTGGAAGAAAGTGTCCGGCGCAAACGGCTACGAGGTATACCGTTCCACAAGTAAGAAAGGTAATTACAAGCTGGTAAAAACTGTGACAAAGGGCAAGAGTTACAAAGACACCAAGCTTTCTAAGGGAAAAACCTATTACTATAAAGTGCGCGCATACCGCAACGTAAACGGTGAGAAGGTATATGGAGGTTATTCATCCATTGAGAAAGTGAAGATTTCAAAATAAAATAATAAGAATCATCGAGAGAGGGCATCCGCAGGGCGGATGTCCTTTCTTAAGTCTCATTAGGAGTATCTGCATTAGAGTGGGTGAGTTCTAATCTGTAAAAATATATATATTAGAAAAACTTATAAATCTTAGTAAATAAATTCATAATGCTAATAATAGTCCTTTTATTGTAAAAGGAAAAGTAACATGATAAGATGAATACGATAGTAATGTAACAGGCTGTAAAAGCAGAACAAGGAACGAAAAAACACACACAGGAAAGGAGTCAGTCATGGAAATGATGTCTTTAAAAAATGAACTTGCGGGAAATGCTTATCCCGGCAGAGGAATTATCATCGGAAAATCTGTAGACGGTAAGCACGCAGTGACCGCTTATTTTATCATGGGAAGAAGCGAGAACAGCAGAAACCGTGTATTTGTAGAGGATGGAGAGGGAATCCGCACCCAGGCATTTGATCCGTCAAAACTGACAGACCCAAGTCTCATTATTTATGCACCTGTCCGTGTGCTTGGCAATAAAACCATCGTAACCAACGGCGACCAGACCGATACCATTTATGAGCTGATGGACAAGCAGCAGACCTTTGAACAGGCGCTGCGCACCCGGGAATTTGAGCCGGATGCACCGAATTATACACCGAGAATTTCCGGTATTATGCACATTGATAACGGGAACTTCAATTATGCCATGTCCATTTTAAAGAGCAACAATGGCAACCCGGATGCCTGCAACCGCTATACTTTTGCCTATGAAAACCCGGTGGCAGGGGAGGCACATTTTATTCACACCTATATGGGCGACGGCAATCCGCTGCCAAGCTTTGAGGGAGAGCCGACCTTAGTTGGTATTGACGGCGACATCGACAGCTTTACCAATCTGGTCTGGGAAAACTTAAACGAAGATAACAAGGTGTCCTTATTTGTCCGCTATATTGACATCGCAACCGGAAAATACGAGACAAGAATCGTGAATAAAAACGTATAAAACAGAAAGGAACATAAAATGAAAGAATTAGAATTGAAATATGGCTGCAACCCCAACCAGAAACCTTCCAGAATTTACATGGAAAACGGAGAGCTTCCGATTAAAGTATTAAGCGGAAAACCGGGATATATCAACTTTTTAGACGCTTTTAACGGCTGGCAGTTAGTCAGTGAGTTGAAAAAAGCAACAGGACTTCCGGCAGCAACTTCCTTTAAGCATGTTTCCCCGGCGGGCGCCGCAGTGGGACTTCCGTTAAGTGAGGTGGAGCGCAAAATATACTGGGTAGACGATATGGATGTGGAGTTTACCCCTCTGGCAAATGCTTATATCCGTGCGAGAGGCGCAGATAGAATGTCCTCCTTCGGTGATTTTATTTCCCTCTCTGATGTCTGTGACAAGGAGACAGCCCTTGTCATTAAGAGAGAGGTTTCCGACGGTGTCATTGCACCGGGCTATACAGAGGAAGCTTTGGAACTATTAAAATCCAAGAAAAGCGGAAATTACAATGTCATTGAGATTGACCCGAATTATGTTCCGGCACCTATCGAGCGCAAGGAAGTATTCGGAATCACTTTTGAGCAGGGAAGAAACGAGCTTGTGATTGACGAGCATTTTTTTGACAATATGGTGACAGAGAACAAAGAGCTTCCGGAGTCTGCAAAAATTGATTTGGCTATTGCTATGATTACGTTGAAATATACCCAGTCAAATTCCGTATGTTATGTAAAAGGCGGACAGGCAATCGGTATCGGAGCAGGACAGCAGTCCCGTATCCACTGTACCAGACTGGCAGGCTCGAAAGCCGATAACTGGTGGCTGCGCCAGTCCCCGCAGGTGTTAAATCTTCCGTTTAAGGCGGACATTAAGCGTGCGGACCGTGACAATGCCATTGATTTGTACATGGGTGAGGATTACATGGATGTATTGGCAGAGGGTGCATGGCAGAATATTTTCACAGAGAAGCCGGCAGTCTTTACTGCTGAGGAGAAGCGTGCATGGTTAGATAAGAATACGGACGTGGCACTGGGTTCAGACGCGTTCTTCCCCTTTGGGGATAACATTGAGCGTGCCCACCGGAGCGGCGTGAAATATGTGGCACAGCCGGGCGGTTCTATTCGGGATGACCATGTAATTGATACCTGTAATAAATATGGAATGGCAATGGCGTTTACGGAAATCCGTCTGTTCCATCACTGATTGTTGTTAAATTAGATGAAAAGAGACTGTCGTAAATGTGAGTTTTGATATCTAGTACAACGAAATTTAAATTTCGTTGTACTAGGAAAGCTCATATTTACGACAGTCTCTTTGATATTCCGATGACGGAGATTTTGGAAAGGCAGGTGGAAACGATGTAACACGTTTTTTCAAAACTTACTTTATCAAAGGCGCACAATTTCCCGGGAATATTCGCTGCGGGAGGGCGTCTGGCTTTTTATGGCTTTGGTCTGCTCATACAAATTTGCGGCAAAGAGGTCCTTTTCTAAAAGTATTTCTGCCTCTGGGGACAACAGGACAGAAGCGTCAGTCAGCTTGGAAACCATGGGTATGCCGGCGGAACTTTTCAGGACAGAGAGCAAGGCGGAGCTGTTTTTGCGGAAACCTAAAATCCGCAAATAGGGAATATAGTCTAAAGAATGTCCCAGGGTATAGGTATCCTCTGTGATTTGTAATATCAGATGCAGCAAAATGCGGCTGATACGGGTATAAGTCACTTCCCGGCTCTTGTTCAACTGGCAGAACTGGGAGAAGGAGAGGTATTGATAACGGTTGTTGTACAGGCGGTTGGCAATTTCAGGAGTGATATCACCGATATGAGAAATGCTGCTCTTATCCTGGGTTAAAAGCCGGTAGCCCAGGAGAGAAGAAAAATCCCCGGCGCTGACGACGGGACTGGATTTTAAATAGTCAGTCAAAATGCGCAGGGCAGAATCCGGCATGGAAGATTGTAATGCGTCCGACAGCAGGGCAGAATCCGGAGTGGCAGGTTTTTCGGGGGGGACAGCCACATTTTTGGAAAATAATAAATTGCGGATGGCGGTAGCGGAGGCGGTAGGAATTGCCTCTGCTTTTTTTATAGAATTGTTTTTTACCGCAGTTATCTCTGTGTCATGATATTCTGCACCGACCCGTTTTAAAAGAATTGGTTTCATGGAAGAATGCAGCCGTTTTAAGGCTTTTAAGTATTCTATGGCTAGAATATTGTTTGGGCTGCCCAAAATATCAGAGAGGGTTTCAACTGCCGTTTCGGAACTGTTACTTCCGGTGTCAGGCAATGCAGCAGCCTTAAAAATTTCACAAAGCGCCTGCGCCCGGGCAGAGGGAAAGCTCATCCCCTCCTTTAAATAGCAGGAGAGAAGTCTGCGGTAGTTATCCGGCTCATCGGCGAGAATATCGGCGATTGTTGTAAGCAGAGGCAGGTTGTCCGTCTCAGCTCCAAAACAGATCCCCTCTACGCAGCCCATTTTTTCAAAAAGGGTAACCCCCGCCGTGGCAAAGGCTTCTGCGGAGGAGGCTGCCCAGAGTACCGGAAGCTCTAGGACAAGGTCTGCGCCGCTTTGCAAAGCCATTTCGGTTCTGGCATATTTATCTATAATGGCAGGCTCCCCCCGCTGTACGAAATTACCGCTCATTGCCACGGCAATATAGTCGGCGTCTGTTTTCTTTCGCAACATTGCCAGCTGGTAAGCGTGTCCGTTGTGAAAAGGGTTGTATTCTGCAATAATTCCGATGATTTTCATATTTATATCCATTCCTTTCGCTTCGCTCAAGGCACAAAACGCAATGAAAATGGTTTGCCTGAGCGTATTTTTT
>ERZ808024.153-NODE-153-length-57174-cov-10.242797_pt1 | contig 57174 bp, 59 predicted proteins | sample MGYA00380181_ERZ808024 | MGnify/ENA primary metagenome ERZ808024 (study PRJEB31490, sample SAMN06133413) | mouse gut metagenome | isolation source: Z2_1 | host: mice | place: China: Chengdu | collected 2015-05 ...
AGAAATCCAAACTTTTTCCCTTCAAAACACTGCATTCATTGAGGTTATGAGTAAAAGTTTGGATTTCTTTGAAGTTTTGATTTTTCAAAAAATCCAAAAGTTTTGATTTTTCCTGTCCATTCTAAGGCATTTTCAGCCTTTAGCTGTTCTGTTATGCCCTGTGCCTGTTTCATGCCCTCTATGAGCCTTTCAAATCGTTCCTGTGCCTGCCTGTCTACATCTACAAGATAGGCGTTGAGCCTACCGCTTGTGAGAAGATTGGTGTATGTAACCCTGCTGTACTGCTTCAGATAGTCCAGATGCCGCTGTCCCCATGTGCCTATTGTCTGTTCTTCTTCGGCGGGTAATCTTAAATCTGGGATAAAATACCCATTTTCTTCGTGGTATGTGCCGCCCAACTGTTCAAATAATGATTTCATATGCAAAAACTCCTTTTCTGTATGGTTTGGTTTCTGCGGGGTATCTGCAAGCAATGTATCAGCAGGCTGTATGTATATGTTATCTTTAAGTTAAGTAATCCCCACATTTTTCATACGTTAAATCCATAGTATTATCCTCTCTCTTTCTTATAAGCTAATATCATGTTTTTTATTAATTTTTTCTTTTTCCTGTGTATCTCTCTCACGCCCTAAATACTGCCTTATGTTTTTCAACTGCTTATCCGCTTCCGTCGCTTCCTTTTCTGCTGTCTGATATGTTTTCTTCAGTTTTGCCTTTTGCACTGTCATTGCATCATATTCCGCCTGCATCTTTTCCACATCTAGTGAAGCAGTCTTTATCCCATACCGTTTCAGCATATTTTCAGCGCCGCCAAACAGAATAATCTGTGTTTCATGGCTTCGGAAATAAGCATCCTGATCCGTCGCTTTCTCATATCCTCTCTGGTATTTCCTATTTGCCATATACTGTTTTGCGTATTTTAGAATTTCCGCTTTGGCTTTCATCTCACGTTCCAAGTCTACGATTTCACTTCGTGTCGTTTTTGCTGTGGCATTTTTCTCTGCAATTTTCCGTTCCAGTTCCTCTACAGAACCGCCCTCTGCATAACTCGCTGCAGCAATCTTTAAATTCTGTATATCCGCCCAATGTTTTAACGCACCATTCTCCTGAAACTTCTCCTGATCCGTATCAATCAAAGTACGCTTTGCATCCGGTCGCTTCGGAAAGGGAAATTTCTTTTTTACGGGAAATTTTTCCTGTGTCATTACACGTTTTTCAACCCGCTCTCTGATTGCTTCTTTCGTATATCCCACACCGAAATTACTTTCACTGACACGTGTAAATCGACTCTGTCCCAATGCGCAAAATGACAGATATTTCAATGCATTGTCTCCAAAAATTTCCCCTTTTACCTCATATCCCTTTGTCTGCATCCGGCTGATAAAATCTTCATAGCTGTGTGCTTCACGAATGGCATTGTCCATATCAGATTTCATCTGCGCTTTCCATGAAGTTCCCGACTTTGCCATCTGCCACTCATAATGTGTCATGCCTTTTTGCCTTGCCGGAATAATAACCGACAATCCATGTTCTCTGCAAAGTTCATCTGACAGATTTCTAATATGACGATAAGTGCGCTTGCAGTCATTATATTTTTTATGTTCTACATTATCAACCGCACAGAAAATAATATGATTATGGCAGTGTTCCTTGTCTATATGCGTTGCAATAACGTAACTGTATTTATTTTCTAACAGCTTATCCGCCAGCTCCATTCCCACCTGATGAGCCATATCAAAATCCACTTCTCCGGGTGCAAATGACTGAATCAGATGAAACGCCTGCTTATCACCTATACCGGAAGACTTTGATAACGCATCCATAAAATCATAATGCGCTGTCTCTATCCCACAGGCAAAGGAATCTATCAAAATCTGTCCATCTGTTTTTTCCGGATTGCAGATATATTTTAATGCTTTCTGTACGGTTGCTTTGATAGCATGGATTCGTGTGTATGCCATACCTGTTTCATCAGCTCCTTTACTTCTTCTATGTCATCCTGATAAGTGTTACCCGTAGAACTTATCCTTGCCGCTATCTGGTTCAGGCTTTTGCTGATTCTGCTTAGATTGACATTGTAATCATGCAGTTCCGAGTAATCTACAAAATAAGTATATCCGTACAAAATCAAATGCCGAAGATAATCATTTTTGTTCCTGTACTCTGCATTTTTACATTTGGCATCTAAAATATACTTCTCATCATCACTCAAGCGTAAAATAAGCTGGTTGTTTCGTTTTCGTTTTTCCATTCTCAACCTCCAACATTTTATAGATTGGTAAAAAATTGGTGCTATTGTTTTCTTGTTCCGCATTCTATATGCATTTCATAAGGGGTTAGGGGATTTTTCCCTTACAAGCGGATTGGATATCCATTTTGCAGATGTGTAAACGATGAAAAACCACCATTTGGATATCCGAATCCAGTGCTTGATATTCTACCAAAAACCTTAAACAAAGAGAGCAACAAGTCTAGAAACATATTTCCCGATTCCTTTGGACAGTTCCTAAAATCAGCCATTTCCCCAACTTATTGCCCTGTCTGCTAAAACTACTCTTATTTCTGCTATTTTTTCCTCAAAACAATTCCTCCAGTACATCTAACACATCTTCACTGATTTTTGGCAGATGATTGTCCTCTTTTTCTGCCAATTTCCCCATTTCTACCGTAGGCAATGCAGTTTTCCCTCGCAGCAGGTTCCCCATCTCGCTTCTGAAACGCTTCCAATAGTTTTCAGATATCTCCGCTTTATTCTCTGCATCCGCATTTTCAAAGTAGCGGATAAGCGACTTGATTATGACTTTTGAATAAGTCTTCTCCACCGACCTGTTCATTGTCTGCATATAATCCCATGCTTTCCTATGTTCTTCTTTATCGAGATTGAAGCGGATGTTGATATTTTTTATCATGATGCCTTTCCTCTGCTCTGTGTCCGTTTCAAGGTCTGTAACGCCAATACCTCATACCCCTTTGCCGTTGCACAGATATCCTGAATAATCACTACTTTGTCCACATCATATTCTGCAAAATTCTTTATTAAACAGCCGCCACCGCCTATTACATACAGTTTCATCAGATCGGGATTATAGCCATATTCCCGCAGTTTACTGAATACCTGTTTTACATAATCCTTTGCCACTTCTGAAATTGCCTGTATGTACCGTTCGGGAATATCGGCAGTTCCTTTCCGAAACACTTCCTCAATAATATGATCTGGAACCTCGCACTGACAGTTTCGCATAACCTCATTTCTTGCCTTTTTCATACACTGATACACGCCAAACTGCTCTGTGAAGATTTTGCCCGCTAAAGGTTTCCCATTCTGCATAAATGCCACATTCATTGTTCCATTGCCGATATCTGCCAGCACGGTATTTCCTCTGATATCCCCATCATAATTGATAAATGCGGCATATCCCTGTGGATGAATGGAAACATCTGCAATAACCACATGATAGGATTCTCCGTTATATTTGAAGCGTACATCCTTCTCACACAGCAGATATTCCCGAAAACTTTCTTTCTGTTCCTTTACCCAAAACAGCGGCACTCCGGCTGCCAAATGAAGAATTGCCTCATTTTTTCCTCTGAATTTGAGTTCCTCTGCAACAGCCGCAAGCGTTAAAATCCAATAATCCTCATCATTGATTTTCTGTACTTGAAACTCCTTATGCCCGCCGCCGATTCCGTATTCTTTTCCTTTGTACTCTAATGCGTTTGCTCCCAACTGCACCTCTTTTTCCACGCTGGCAGCAAAAGCCCTATGCGCCGTTTTCATGTTTCCATATCCATGATCCACGCCTAAAATCAATTTTCCGTTATAATATAATTCCTGCATAATCAATTCCTCCAATCTTTTTAACGTTTCTTACTACAATACGAGATTGCTTTCTATACCTCGTTTCTTCCATTACCGTACTCATAATAATTTACTTCCGCGCTGTAATAATTACTAATTGTGTTCGGCGCATTATAAAGTGCTGTCAGCAGATATGCCTTGATATTTGCTATATGAGTGGTAGTCTTTTCCATGCTGTCTAAGACATAACGGATATGTCCTGAATCGAGTTTTAGAAATTTCCCTTTGACTAACTCATATGGATAATCTGCACCACCAATACGGATACTCTTTCTATGTACTGCTACCACATCAACAATGATTTCTATCAGCTCGTCCAGCAATTCGTACTGATATTTCATATCTGCCTTCAGAATTTCATAATCTATATTTTCTTTCACAATCTGCGTATAAATCTCTATCATATCCATCTGATCCGTATCTGCTTCTCCCTGATTGATGGATAGATAATCTTTATTAGTATTCTCTATAGTATTCTTTGTATTTGTCTCCCCTTTCAGGGAGATACCTGTCACCTTTGAAGTAGTACCCTCCCTCTTTTCAAGGATACCCCTCTCTCCTTCTACAGATAGAGGTATCTCCTTTGGCAGGGAGAGTGTATTTTCCTCAATTTCTTCCGGAAATGTTACTTCATACAGCCTTTGGGGAATTAACTCAATAAACAGCACATTATTCAAAATCTGTCCCCTTACTTGGATTGTTTTGAAGATACGTTTGATAATTCCCATTTTCTCAAGAGCTTTTACCGCCTCTGTTGCCTGCTTCTTTGACAATCCGAAAGTGTCTGCCATCTGATCATAGCTGCGCTGTAGGTAATCATCACGGAATTTCTTTTTCATACCAATTAACTGTCCGCTTTCCTCATCCCGTTCTTCTTTTGGCCGATACCAATATACGATATCAGCTAAAATGTGAATCGCATTATTATGCGGCGCACCATTCGGGTATCTGATTGTCTTAAACCACACCATAGGAATTACATTTCCCGTAAAATTCATGGTTCCAACTTCATCCACAATGGGATTTCCCGTTGAATACCGAAATATCTTTTTATATCCCATCCTTTCCCTCTTTTCGCAATTTGATATTTACTTCAAAGAGAGCCTTTGTTATACTGAATTTGCAATCTGAGTATAGTAAGGCTCTGCTTTGCTTACTCCGAAATGCCCTTGTTACCAGCAGGGGCATTTTCTTTCATTCCTGCCATCTTGTCCAGCATATCCGCTACCTTTTCCTGCTCTGACGGATATAAATGTCCGTAAGTATTTAATGTGATCCGAATATCTTTATGTCCAAGACGTTCTTTAATAATCATAGGCTGGACCCCAAGATGTATGAGATAGGCGCAGCTTGAATGTCTCAGGTCGTGGACGCGGATATATTTGACTCCCGCTTTATCCGCATGGCGTTTCATCACATGCTGTACCGCCTCCGGCACAACTGCAAAAATCCTTTCATCTGCGGGCAGCTTATACATAGATGCCATATATGCTTTTAACTCTTCCGCCAAAAATTCAGGAATAATCACCGTCCGCACAGATTCCCTTGTTTTAGGTTCTGTAATCTCGTCTTTTCCCTTGTGCCGGAAGTATGTCTTAGTAATTGATATTTTTCTGCTTACTGTATCAATGTCCGATGCTGTGAGTGCTAGAGCTTCGCCAATCCTACAGCCACTGTAAAACAGCAAATCAAACAAAACATGATACTTACTCCCCAAATCAAAAGTTTCGATAAAACAATTAAATTCATCTAACGTCCAGAATTGTAACTGCTTTTTATCTGCATCTGCTCTGCCCATGCGCTTTACTTTCGTGCAGGGATTATCTTTTAAGTTGTAAATTTTTGTGGCATGAGTAAATAACGCCGTCATCTGATTTTGGAGCATCCGCTGGTAGGTTTCCTTAAACCCTTTGGAGCGGATTTCGTTCTGCCACTGGATAATATCTGATGGTGTAATGCCATCCATAGCCTTATTACCCAGTAACGGAATAATGTGATGTTCAATCATGTACCGTTTATTCCGAATTGTACGCTGTTTCAACTCGCCATCTTTATCCCTGAAATATACCTCTACGAAATCCGTTAGTTTCATATTCATATCTGTTTTTGAAGCTAACAACGTATTGCGCTCCCATTCTAGGGCTTCTTTTTTACTCGCAAATCCACGCTTCTTTTTATGCTTTTTCTTACCCTGCCAGTCCTCCACCCATATCTGTGAAGTCCATGTGCCTTTTTCCGTATCTTTAGATACTGCCATTCTTCAATCACTCCCTTCTTTATACGATATTTCTTTTTCCGAAGTAAAATCTTTCACTCCAATATGTACGTGGCACTTTCGCCTGTACCGTCATATATCCGGCAGCCGCCAATTCTTCGTTAAGCTGACGGATAATGCGATACCCCTTCTGCTTTGACACGCCCAACTCCTGAGCGACATCATCAACAGTCATCATATAGTTTGTCTTTTCCATGTCAGTTCTCCTTTCGCATTATATTTTCTCTAATTACGCATTTCGTATTTAGATTAATCTTATATTATTACTCATTGCGTATTTTGTCAATACTATTTTAAAATTATTTTTTGATATTTACGAATTGCATAATACGTTGTGCGGTGTTATAATATACAAGATAACTTTTCTATTTTTGTCACTAACGTGGCAATCAGTATACTGTATGAGGAAAATAGCATAAGGAAATGGATGAATTAATGGATAGAGATCAATTTAAGCTTATACACAGCGAACTAATTCAACAAGTTCAATGTATAGAAAATAATTTGAAGATAATATATGCCGCAATGTGCAAAGGAAATTTTAACAATAATTTAAAATCCGTTGAAAAGATGAACTTGGGTAAGATAGCGAGAGACCTTGAAGAACTCGACAATAGTGATGATATGCCTGAATTTTCTGAAGAAGAATACAACACGATAGATGAAATCAGGGAAATAAGAAATTATTGGTGCCATCAGTGTTACTTAGATTATATCTATATCGAAAATGATTATGAGCGGGAGAAAGCATTTCAAAAAGTTGCTAAAAAATTGCATTATGACGAATATAGGACATATGACTTATTTAAAAAAACGGAAGAAATGCGTTTGATTATTATAAGAAAATATAGATAATGTAGAGAATGTTTATGTTTATGAGAATGAAATAAAAAATTTGAACAGAAAGGAATACATATTTATGGGTTACGGTCAAAATCTAAAAGATATTTTAGACAACAAAGGCATGACAGTAAAGGAACTTGCGCTAAAAGCGAAAATCGCTCCCACAACGCTTTATTCGATTATCCAGCGAGACACTGCTATCCGTTTTGACACTGCACTTAGAATTTCTAATATATTGGATATCCCCATCAGTTCTATCTGCAAGGATAACCCCTATGACGATATCGAAACCTTACCAGCACTTCCGTCTGACAGCGAAAAGCGGAATATCAACAGTCACAAGAACGCCTATATATCAGATCGTACCGCCCGCATCTTGAAAAAGTTTGATTACACAGAACTGCCTATGGTGGATGAGTTGATTGCAGATTTATATGTACTGGACGATATCACCAGACGCGATCTGTTTGAATATGCTAAAATGCTGAAGAAAAATCATACTTCTCCCGAGAGAGCCGCTGATTTGAAAGATATAAAATAGAAATAGTATTACACTTAATACATCAACAAATATGGAAAGGGTAACATTATATTTTGTTATTGGTATATACATATGAATGAACATCTATATTTTCTTTATAATTGGTTTAAAGAAATTGATTGTGATAAAAATTTTCCTCACATTCTTTTTCTAAATGCCGACATAATAATTGTTAAAGATCATCTTAATCATTTAAGTCAAGATATAAGCCAGACTGACCCCTTTTACAGCAAAGAATTTATGCGTCTAAAAGACCGTTTATTTAATTCATTCGGTGTAAATCCTGCTATTCATGGGATGACATTTGGTTATATTACTTCCTTATATGAAAAACAAAAACATCCTTTCAATGATATATGAGATTATATTCACCCAAAAATCCAAAAGGTTTCCAAAGGACAATATCTCTCTGGATTCTATGCAGATGCGGCTGAAAATGCTTTTAAAGAAATTAACGCACGAACAAAACGCATATATGCAAATGCATGTCCAAATACTCCTATTCCGGACGGTGCCGCTGCAATGACAAGAGTATATTCTTCAAACAATCCCATTGTAGAATTTTGTGATAGACATACCGAGAGTGGACAAAATACTCAATTAGGTTTTATGAAAATGGCTGAAGGTGCTATGATTGCATTAAGAAATCCAGTTGCGCATGAGAATCTAAACATGTCCCAAGATGATGCAATGCGTCAACTCATGTTTGCAAGTATGATAATGTATAAGATTGATGAAGGTGTTATTCATTCGGGTATTACTGAACAAAAATAAAATATCGTAGCCATTTTGTAGCCACTTTAGTTCTCTAAAGTGGCTTTTCACATAAAAAGGCTTTCGGAGAAATCTCCGAAAGCCTTGATTTTACTGAATAAATTGTAATTACTCAATAATCGTAGCCACACGACCAGAACCAACAGTTCTACCACCCTCACGGATAGCGAATGTAAGACCCTGCTCCATAGCTACTGGATGAATCAGCTCAACTGACATCTCTACGTTATCACCAGGCATACACATCTCTACACCCTCTGGAAGGTTGCAGACACCTGTAACGTCTGTTGTTCTGAAATAGAACTGTGGTCTGTAGTTGTTGAAGAATGGAGTATGACGTCCACCTTCATCTTTTGTCAGAACGTATACCTGAGCAGTAAATTTCTTGTGGCACTTAACTGTACCTGGTTTGATCAAAACCTGTCCTCTTTCGATCTCTGTTCTCTGAACACCACGAAGAAGAGCACCGATGTTATCACCAGCCTGAGCCTCGTCAAGCAGCTTACGGAACATCTCAACACCAGTTACAACAGTCTTTCTTGTCTCCTCATGGATACCAATGATCTCAACTTCATCAGATACATGAAGAACACCACGCTCTACTCTACCAGTAGCAACTGTTCCACGTCCTGTGATAGAGAAAACGTCCTCTACAGGCATCAGGAATGGCTGATCTGTTGCACGCTGTGGATCCGGGATATACTCATCAACTGTAGCCATAAGCTCCATGATCTTATCTCCCCACTCTCCTGATGGATCCTCAAGTGCCTTAAGAGCAGAACCCTTGATGATCGGGCAGTCTGTGAACTCATATTCCTCTAACTGCTCTGTTACTTCCATCTCTACTAATTCGATAAGCTCTTCGTCATCAACCATATCGCACTTGTTAAGGAATACAACGATGTAAGGAACACCTACCTGACGAGAAAGCAGGATGTGCTCTTTTGTCTGAGCCATAACACCGTCAGTAGCAGCAACTACAAGGATAGCGCCGTCCATCTGAGCTGCACCTGTGATCATGTTCTTAACGTAGTCAGCATGTCCTGGGCAGTCAACGTGTGCATAGTGACGATTCTCTGTCTCGTACTCAACGTGAGCTGTAGAAATTGTGATACCACGCTCTCTCTCTTCCGGAGCCTTGTCAATGTTCTCGAAATCTACTACCGCGTTACCTTCAACTCTCTCTGCCAGAACCTTTGTAATAGCAGCTGTCAGAGTAGTCTTGCCGTGGTCAACGTGACCGATTGTACCAATATTACAATGTGGTTTGTTTCTTTCAAATTTAGCTTTTGCCATTTTGAATAATCCTCCTTATTACGGTGCCGCTAACGGCATGTTATTATATTTACGTTTACTCGGCTAACATTGATTATATTTCAAATCATACAGTTTTTCAAGCCTTTTCTTACTTAATTAAGCATTTTTATTCGATAATACCTTTTCCTGAACAGATTTCGGAACCGGCTCATATTTCTCGAAGAACATTGAGTAGTTACCGCGTCCCTGTGTTCTGGAACGAAGGTCTGTAGAGTATCCGAACATCTCGGACAACGGAACATAACCGCGTACGATCTTACCGCCGCCTAAGTCATCCATACCCTCGATTCTTCCGCGGCGAGAGTTGATATCACCGATTACGTCTCCCATATACTCTTCCGGCATTGTAACTTCAACCTTCATGATAGGCTCGCACAATATCGGAGCAGCCTTCTTCATAGCGTCCTTGAACGCCAGTGATCCGGCAATGTGGAATGCCATCTCACTTGAATCGACTTCATGGTAAGAACCATCGTATACATTCGCCTTAACGCCTACAACCGGGAAGCCTCCAAGGATACCAGCCTGCATAGCTTCCTCGATACCTTCCCCGATCTTAGGGATATATTCCTTAGGAATCGCGCCGCCGACTACTGTAGACTCGAACTTGAATACTTCTTCGCCGTTGATATCCATTGGCTCAAACTTAACCTTACAGTGTCCGTACTGTCCGCGTCCGCCGGACTGCTTCGCGTACTTGCTATCTACGTCAACTGCCTTGGTAAATGCCTCCTTGTAAGCAACCTGAGGTGCTCCTACATTAGCCTCTACCTTGAACTCACGGAGAAGTCTGTCAACGATGATCTCCAGATGAAGCTCTCCCATTCCGGCAATGATCGTCTGACCTGTCTCCTGATCAGTATGCGCACGGAAGGTCGGATCCTCTTCCGCAAGCTTCGCAAGCGACTCTCCAAGCTTGCCCTGGGAAGCCTTGGTCTTCGGCTCGATCGCAAGCTCGATAACCGGCTCCGGGAACTCCATAGACTCTAAGATTACCGGGTGCTGCTCATCACAGATGGTATCACCTGTCGTTGTTAACTTGAATCCGATCGCTGCCGCGATATCTCCGGAATATACCTTGCTAAGTTCTTCTCTCTTGTTAGCGTGCATCTGAAGAATACGTCCGACACGCTCTTTCTTTCCCTTTGTTGCATTCAATACATAAGAACCTGAGTTCATTGTACCAGAATAAACTCTGAAATATGCCAGCTTACCAACGAATGGGTCTGTCATAATCTTAAATGCAAGGGCTGAGAACGGTTCTTCATCAGAAGAATGTCTCTCTGTATCATTGCCATCCGCATCAACGCCTTGAATCGGCGGTATATCAAGCGGTGAAGGCATAAATTCAACCACTGCATCCAGGAGCTTCTGAACTCCCTTATTCCTGTAAGCAGTTCCGCAGCATACCGGAACTGCAGTACACTCGCAGGTAGCTTTTCTTAAAACTGCTTTTAACTCATCAACGGTCGGCTCTTCACCTTCCAGATAAGCCATCATCAGATCGTCATCTAATTCGCAGATCTTCTCAACCAGTTCTGAACGGTAAAGCTCTGCGTCATCTGCCATATCCTCCGGAATATCAACGATTGAGATATCATCTCCCTTATTATCATTGTAGATATAAGCCTTCATCTCGAAGAGATCGATGATTCCCTTGAAATCGTCTTCTTTTCCAATCGGAAGCTGGATGCAGATCGCATTCTTTCCCAATCTGGTCTTGATCTGTTCTACTGCACCATAGAAATTAGCTCCCAAGATATCCATCTTGTTAATAAATGCCATTCTCGGTACATTGTATGTGTCAGCCTGACGCCATACGTTCTCTGACTGCGGTTCAACTCCGCCCTTAGCACAAAATACACCTACTGCACCGTCAAGTACACGGAGTGAACGTTCTACTTCTACCGTAAAATCAACGTGTCCCGGAGTATCAATGATATTGATACGGTGTTCCAACTCACCTTCTTTTGGCTTACAGTTCTCCTGCAGCGTCCAGTGACATGTTGTAGCAGCGGAAGTAATGGTGATACCTCTCTCTTGTTCCTGAGCCATCCAGTCCATTGTAGCGGTACCTTCATGAGTATCACCAATCTTGTGATTAACACCGGTATAATATAAGATACGCTCTGTTGTTGTTGTCTTTCCAGCATCAATATGCGCCATAATACCGATGTTCCTGGTTCTCTCTAACGGATATTCTCTTCCAGCCATTCTTTGCTGCCTCCTAGAATCTATAGTGAGCAAATGCCTTATTTGCTTCAGCCATCTTGTGCATGTCTTCTTTCTTCTTCACAGACGCACCTGTGTTGTTAGATGCATCAAGAATCTCATTCGCCAATCTCTCTTCCATCGTCTTCTCGCCTCTCTTGCGTGAATACAATGTCAGCCAGCGAAGCGCCAGAGCCTGTCTTCTGTCAGCTCTTACTTCGATCGGCACCTGGTAAGTTGCTCCGCCGATACGCCTTGCCTTAACCTCAAGTACAGGCATGATGTTGTTCATAGCCTCTTCGAATACTTCGATCGCCGGCTTGTCGGATTTTGCCGCAACTCTGTCAAATGCGCCATATACAATCTTCTGTGCTACACCTTTCTTACCGTCTAACATAATATTGTTGATCAGCTTGGTAACCACTTTATTATTGTATAATGGGTCTGCTAATACGTCTCTTTTCTGAGTATGTCCTTTACGTGGCACGGTCCTTCCCTCCTTAAACATAACTGTGCAATCCTTGCGGACGCACTGATTAATTCATCGGTACTCACATGTGTCCTCTAATGATACTGTGTAGTGCAATTCTCTATATCTTGCAACTTACTTAATCATAGTTCTGTTTGTGACTACTTAAATTGTAACGATGATACCCTTCGTTTCACTCAGAGTATCCGCCTTCAGATGAAGTTCTTCTTCTCCCTAGCCTTCTAAGTGAAGTTCTTCTTCTCCCTAGCTTTCTAAGTGAAGTTCTTCTTCTCCTTAGCCTTCTAAGTGAAGTTCTTCTTCTCTTCGTTCAGAAGAACAAAGTAATCTCTAACCTCATGCTGCGTTAACACTTGCATTCGCTAAGAGCTTACTTTTTAGCATCTTTCGGCCTTTTAGCGCCGTATTTAGAACGTGCCTGTCTTCTCTTTGCAACACCTGCTGTATCAAGCGTACCTCTAACGATATGATATCTGGTACCTGGAAGGTCTTTTACTCTTCCGCCGCGGATCAGAACAACGCTATGCTCCTGAAGGTTGTGTCCTTCTCCCGGGATATAACTTGTTACCTCGATACCGTTAGACAGACGAACTCTGGCAATCTTTCTAAGAGCTGAGTTAGGCTTCTTAGGTGTAGCTGTCTTAACAGCAGTACATACGCCTCTCTTCTGCGGAGCGGATGCGTCCGTACTTCTCTTCCTCAAAGAGTTATACCCTTTCTGGAGTGCTGGAGCTGTAGACTTCTTAACAGATGTCTGACGTCCTTTCTTTACTAACTGGTTAAATGTTGGCATTCTCTTTCACCTCCTACGATCATAATAAGTTGCATTCTTGTTGCCAATTCCTCCGGGCTGACCTTCGCCCGTCTGCTGCATGGAAACATATTTACATACAAAAAACACGGCGTTTCCGATGCACGCTAGATTAGTTTATTACGAATAATCCCCCTTGTCAAGGGGTTTTCTATTATTATTTCCTTAATATAACACAATTCGCGGCCTAACCGGCCGCGAATCCATATTTCTTAACAATATCCTGCATGATATCCCATTTCTTCTCCATATCCTCAACCAGCTTGAACTGTGTCCGGCACCGGTCAAGATTGTGTCCCTCTCTGTGGATCTTGAAGTACCGGTCCCCCTGGAGATAATCCGTCAGGAAACGCATACCGCACTCGAAGGTCATCACCTTGGCCCCCATAGGAAGCAGTTCGATCTCCCGGTCCGTAAGCCTTCCGGCACATCCTTCTATGAAACCTTTCGCATACAGATCGAACAGTTCCATATCACAGGACACCTTCGTCAGATCCCTCTCATCTTCCGCCGCCGTGCTGGCGCCGAACCGGATCGAATCACCGAAGTCATTCATGGCAAGTCCCGGCATAACCGTATCCAGGTCGATCACGCAGATACCTTTCCCCGTCTTATTATCGATCATGATATTATTAAGCTTCGTATCATTGTGCGTTACACGGATCGGCAGCTCGCCCTTCGCCTGAAGTTCAGAGAAGCAGTCGGCAACGTCCTCTCTGTCCAGAACAAACTGGATCTCATCCCTCACAGAAGCCGCACGCTCCATCACATCCTCTTCCACAGCCTTTTTGAACACTGCAAACCTTGCCTTCGTATCATGGAATCCCTCGATCGTCTCATTCAGCGACTCCGCAGGATAATCCGCCAGCATGCACTGGAAATTCCCGAACGCAAGCGCGCTCTCGTAGAAATGCTCCGGCTTCTCCACCACGTCATAGCTGGTCGCATCCGTGATGAACTTATAGGACCGCCAATAATCACCGTAAGAATCACGGTAAAATGGTTTATTGTCATAAGCGGGGATCACATTCAGCGTCTCACGCTCAGGATCTCCCCCCTTCTTAATGATCTGTTCCCGCAGATATGCGGTAACTCCCATCACATTCTGCATCAGTTCTTCCGGCTTGCCGAATACATCCTTATTCATCTTCTGCAGGATTACCTTGATGCTTCCCATTCCTGATATCTGGAATGTCAGAAGATACGTATCGTTAATATGCCCGTTTCCATAGGCACATCCTCTCACAAGCCTTCCGTTATACTGGAAATTCGCTATTACCTCTGCGATCTGAATCGGTGATGCTTCCCCCATTATTCTTCCTCCCATAAATGCTCTGGATAGATTCCTTCATCCTTCATCTTCTGTAACGCTGCCACTACTACCGGTTTATCTTCTTTGTATGTAATACCGTACCATTTGTCCGCAGACTTAAGAACTGCCGCCGTTGCCTTCCCTTCCTCCAGAAGGCGGCTCACCACTGCCGGAAGATAATACTCGCATTTCATAGGATTGCTCTTAAGCCCTTTGTCAAGAAATGCCGGGAACCCATCCCTGATCTCGTCTAATATACTCTTCGTAAATCCCCACATATTCATAGACACGATAGCGTCGCCGGGAACCTCCGTCCAGGTCTCGCCGTCATCCTCTGTAAATGCGATCCCGCCGTCACGCTTTTCGATCCTTGTCCTCTCCTCAACGCTGATCAGTTCTCCGTTCATATTCGTCTCGCAGATACCGCGCGACACATGCCCGTTATCTGTCACCGTATTGCCAAGCAGATATCCTACCATCGTATACCGGTATTTTTCATCATCCTCGTGTGCGGACAGATAATCGTAGATCAACTGGAATGCCTCTCTTCCATAATAATCATCCGCATTGATCACTGCAAACGGACCGTCCACCTGATCGATACAGCTCAGCACCGCATGCGCCGTCCCCCAAGGCTTCTTGCGGCCTTCCGGCACTTCGTAGCCCGCCGGAATATTCCCGATCTCCTGGAATGCGTAAGACACCTTCATGTATTTCTCAACACGGCTTCCAACCGCTTCCCGGAAATCTGCTTCATTCTCACGCTTAATGATGAAGATCACTTCCTCAAATCCCGCTCTTCTTGCATCATACATGGAAAAATCCATGATAATATGACCCTCGCTGTCCACCGGGTCAATTTGCTTCAATCCGCCATAACGGCTCCCCATTCCTGCCGCCATGATCACCAATACAGGTTTTTTCATCTCTTTTACCTCCATTTTAATATTAACGCGCACCAATAAGAATCATTTATCTGCATTGTATTACAAAGATACCTAAAAATCTTTATAATATATTTTATATGATTTGCACTATCTGCACTATCTGCATTTCTTGTCTTTTCATTTGTCCCCAAATACAGTAGAATAAGTATAGTCAATTGTATTATTTAAGAGGTTACACCATGAGCTATAACGGAAACATACTCAGTAAATCTATATCCATCAGTAAGATCTACAGCATCCACTACTTCGAATACATGAGCGATTTTTCTTTTGAAGGAGAATCCCACGACTTCTGGGAATTCATCTGCGTCGACAAGGGAGAAGTTCTCGTAACGGCAGACACCGAGCACTACGTGCTAAGGCACGGCGAGATCACATTCCATCAACCCAATGAATTCCACAACGTACAGGCAACCGGAGAGGTCGCTCCGAATCTGGTCGTCATCTCCTTCTGGTGCGAAGATGAGGCTATGTCATTCTTCCGCAAGAAGACGCTCAAGATCGATGAGGTTGAGCGCAACATCCTTGCCAGCATCATCAGCGAAGCAAGGCACTGCTTCGACTGCCGGCTGGATGACCCGTATCTGGAGAACATGCCCAGAAAGACGCCGGAGCTGTTCGGCGCCGAGCAGTTGATCTGTCTTTACTTAGAACAACTCCTGATTCACCTGATACGGAGATATTCCGACGCCGCTCACAGGCAGATCGCAGACCCCAAAGTCCTCAAATCAACCAAGAGCAAGAGCGATGCCGAGATATTTAACCGGGTTACGGATTATCTGGCAGTCCGCATCCACTCTTCCGTCACCATTGAACAGATCTGCAAGGACAACCTGATCGGCAGGTCCCAATTGCAGAAGATCTTCAAGGACAACTGCGGGCTTGGGATCATCGAATATTTTTCTCTGATGAAGATCAATGCCGCTAAGGAAATGATACGGACGAACCGTTTGAATTTTACACAGATCTCTGAACAGCTGGGATATTCCTCCATCCACTATTTTTCCCGGCAGTTCAAGAAAGTCACCGGCATGACGCCTTCGGAATATGCGTTATCCATCAAAGCAATGGCGGAGGGGAGTTTTTAATCCCCCTCCGCCCTCTTAATTCTAAAGCTTAAATTGTATACCACACGATCTCATTCGCCTTCATCTGAAGGCCGAAGCTTGTCCCGTCTCCCTTGTACACCGTTGTTTCCTGCGGCTCATAGGTGTTATTGACCACACAGTATTTGCCGTTCTTAATGTATGCATGCACTTCTACGTTATAATTGCTGCTGAACCACCGGCACAGCTCCTTCTCTGAACCGGAAGCCCACAGGATCGCCCTGTACAGCAGCCTGTTATTCTCGAAACTGTAAGGCAGGCCGCTGATATACACCCCGCGTCCTTCGCCGAAAGAATTCGCCGCCAATTGCACTTCCTTGTCCTTCTGACGAATCACAGCCGTACCGTCAAGTGCAAAGATATTCTTCTTGCCTTCTCCGAAGTCGATATCCCCCTTACAGTCCTCCGTGATGAAGTGCTCATGCTCTTCCCAATTATATTTATCAACATTCAGCGTAAATCCGGTCTCTTCCTCGACGCCCAATACGCCTGACAGCTGGAAGAATCTTCCCTGCCACTGATATGCCGCAGGCTCGCCGACCCCGATAAAACCGCCGCCCCGGTATACAAATCTCTTGACGACCGTCACGATCTTCTCATCCTTCCAATTCTCGCCGCCGGTGTAAGCAGTATTGGCGTCTCCGACATTCAGTATCACATCCACATCATTCAGAATGGACGGATCATTCCTGATATCATCGAAGCTGATAAACCTGACATCGAACGGCGCGCCGCTTAACGCCTCGATCACTCCCGCATAAGAATAGTTCTGCTTATAGTAGAGCGCATGATGCACCATATGATTCCCCCATGCACGCATCTTTCCCCAACTGTTCAGCACAGCCACCCTCTTCACGCAATGAGGAACCGTACCCTTGATATTCTCATACAGAACCCGGAACTCCTCGCAGACCTCTTCTACATAGTCTATAAATTCCGGGAATTCCATTGCAAGCTTCAGATAGCCGCCGTACCCGATACGGTCGATCGGTTTGCGAAGGATGGCCCTTCTTGCCGTCACCCAGTTAACCTTCGCTTCCCTCACAGGATCTCCTCCTTCATGGAAGGTATCCGGGAAGAAATACGGCAGGAAACGTCCCTCTGTGTAGCGGACGCCCTCGATATCGCTGATCAGCCGCAGAGTCGCGCCGTTACCCACGCTTCCCACGACCGCGTCCAGGCCGATCTCTTTGAATTCATCCATGAAAGGCTCCATACCGATCCAGTGATCTCCAAGGAACATCATCGCCTCTTTTCCGCACTCGTGCGTGATGTCCACCATCTCTTTGGCAAGCTTTGCGACCTCTCTTCTCTGGAAATCCTGAAAATCCCTGAACTCCTTAGACGGGATCCGGTAGGTATTGTTCATATATCCCTGATCGATAATATACTCCGGCCGGAACGGATATCCTGCCTCCCGCTCAAACTGCTCTAAGATATACGGACTTACCGACGCTGAATATCCGTACCAGTCTACATATTTTTCCCTGGCAAACTCATCGAAGATCAGTGTAAACTGGTGGAAGAATGTAGTATAGCGAATCACATCAATATGCGGATTATCCGCAATATACCGCCGCAGACGCTCCATGGAGAATTCCCTGGTCTTCGGCTGTCTCACGTCAAAGGTGATCTGCTTCTCCACATCCTTCCAGTCGTTGGTCACCGCATTGTACATATGGACCGGATCCCACATAATATATGCAAGAAAACTCACCGTATAATCATGGAATTCCTTCGCATGCGTGATCACGACGTCGCCCGCGTCCTCCTCATAGCGCCATCCGGCCGCAGCTTCGTCCGTGCCGCAGCCTTCCTCTCCGTTCTTCCCGGCCTCATGCGCTACAACGTCGCCCGTAGTCCGGTCAATGACCTCCCACCATCTCCGAATATCATCCCGGCAATTCACCGCAAGCATATCAGGATACAGATGGTTCATCAGATGAATCCGAAGCGTATCTCCCTCCGCATTATAAAACGGAGTCATGATATACATCTGCTGGATCTCCTCCGGGTGGGCTTTCGCCCACTCGTTGTCCTTTCTCGTGGTATAATAAGTAGAATACACCTTCGCATCTACATTCCTAAGCTCCTCAGGATATTCCGTCCCGTCACAGTCACGGATCGCATCCGCTCCCCAGCGCTTCACAAGTTCTAATGTCTCCGGGACCACATCTACATCTGTCGGGATCGTTACCCGTCCTCTCTTATGATCATCCATTTTCGTACCTCTTATATTTCTAACTGACAACTCTGGCTAAGACAACACACTCTCACCGATCACACTCTACTCTGGGATCTTAGACAAAGCCGCAGCGTCCGCCACTAACGTCACGTTCCCATGCATCTGAAGGATAGACGCCGGAACCGCAGGAGTCACCGGGCCAAAGAACGCTTTCGCCACAATATCCGCCTTATCCTCTCCGCTCACAACGATCAGGATCTTCTTCGCCCGCATGATCGTCCCGATCCCCATAGTATATGCCTGCTTTGGAACCTCATCCGCCGAAGCAAAGAATCTCTTATTCGCCTCAATGGTACTCTCCTGCAGATCTACACAGTGAGTCTCCTTGTCGAACGCGTCCGCCGGCTCATTGAATCCGATATGTCCGTTATGTCCCAGTCCCAAAAGCTGCAGATCGACCCCGCCGAGAGAACGGATCAGGTCTTCATATCTCGCACATTCCTGATCGCTGTCCGGCTCCATTCCGTCAGGAAGATTCGTATTCGCCGGATCAATATTGACCTTATCGAACAGGTTATCATGCATAAAATAATAATAGCTCTGATCATTAGTGCGGGGAAGCCCCTTGTACTCATCCAGGTTAACCGTCTTCACATCGGAAAAATCCAGATCCCCTTCCTCATACAGCTCAACCAGTCTCTCATACGTTCCGATCGGTGTAGAACCCGTCGCCAGCCCCAATACACAATCCGGCTTCATAATAACCTGCGATGCGATGATATTGGCTGCCTTTCTGCTCATCTCTTTGTAATCTGCTGCTTTGTAAATCTTCATGAAAAACTCCTCCTGATTATCGTTTCTTTCTTTTATATTAACCCCCGAATGAGGGAAATATAATAAATGCGTGTCCCTATGGCTGCACCCACCGATCCAGGCTTCCCCGAAATATTCCGGCACATGGAAGCTTGGGATCTCTGACCTGATCGGAAAACATGACGCGTAATGCTCAATCTGCTTCGACTCCGATATCTTATAGAAATTACAGGTGAATCTGCTTCCCCTTCCAAGCTTCAGCGGACCATAGACATCCTCCAGTATCCGAAGCGGAATACACAGCGAAAAGCTCCATCTCTTCTCCTCTACCTTGGCCGTACATCCAAACGCATCCAACTCTTCCTTGGAGAAATATGTCCTGTACGTTCGTCCGCTGCCGTACGCCGCCAACAGCGCTCCATTGGCATTCACTTCAAAATTAAGATAGATCGACGACTCCCGCCCGCCCCTTTCCGGCTCAAACTGAAAAAATGCCTCCATCGCACTGTCCCTGTAAACGGGATCCAGAAAATTCTCATAGGTGCGAAGCGGCTCCTTCTCCTCACATACCATCTTCAAGCAGAACCCCTCATCTGGAACAAATCCCAGGTATCCGTAAGTCTTCGGAATGGATCTTGTCCCCCACAGAAGATGCCCTATATGAAACGGTCTCACGTTCTCCAGTTCCTTCTTACTGCCAATCACTTCAACTATCATATAATACCTTCAACTATCCTTTCTACCGGGAAAATCATACCGCATAGTTCCTCAGGAACCCTCAGTCCGTCACTGCACAATTCCTTACTCTTAATGTACCAAAAAAGAGACTCAAAAGCAAGTTAAAAAGACCGCCGCCCGATCATATATATCTATCGGTGCGGCAGTCTTAATAATCTGCTATACAGTATTCAATTACTCCTGTACATAAGGCATCAGGGCAATGTGACGCGCTCTCTTGATCGCTACTGTCAGAGCTCTCTGGTGCTTTGCACAGTTTCCTGTGATTCTTCTTGGAAGGATCTTGCCCCTCTCAGAGATGTATTTTCTTAACTTCGCTACATCCTTGTAATCGATCTCATTATTCTCTTTGCCGCAGAATACGCATACTTTCTTCCTTCTGCGTCCGCCGCCTCTTCTCTTGAAGCCGCCTTCCGGGCGATTACCTTTATCGTAAGCCATGGTGTTCTACTCTCCTTTCACGTTCTAATGAAGTTCTGCACTACACTGCAGAACAGCCCAAATTCTAGCTAAACGGTAATTCTTCATCAATTCCATCCGGAATATTCATGAAGCCGTCACCTGCATCCGATACCGGAGCCGGCGCTGGTGCCGGTGTGGGAGCAGAACGGTATCCTCCGGCATTAGCGTCACTGACAGCCTTGCTCTCGGCAAATTCCTGTTCTTCTACAACAACCTCTGTCGTGTACACCTTCACGCCGTCCTTGTTGGTATAACTTCCGGTCTGAATCCGTCCGGTGATCACAATCTTCAAGCCCTGGCGGTAAAACCTCTCGGCATGCTCCGCCTGCCTTCCGAAAGCCACGCAGCTGATAAAATCTGCGGTCGCTTCTCCGTCGCGCTTAAATCTGCGGTCAACAGCCAGCGTAAACCTTGCGATCGCCAGCGGGTTCTCGCCGCCCTGTGAATATCTCACTTCTGGATCTCGTGTCAAGCGTCCCATCAAAATTACTTTATTCATATAATTACCTCTACTTCCTGCTTATGCTTCCTGTCTAACGCATAAATATCTGATCACGTTGTCCATGATGCGGATTCTCTGTTCAATCTCGCCCGGGACATCAGCTTCAGCATCGAAGTGGATGAAATAGTAGTATGCTTCTCTCATCTTCTGAATCTCGTAAGCCAGTCTTCTCTTACCCCATTCATCGACATCAGAGATCTGGCCGCCGAAACGCTCTACTAAAGCTTTCACCTTCTCGACTACCTGTGCTCTCTCGTCATCTTCGATCTTTGCACTGACAACAACAGCTAATTCATATTTGTTCATGTCGCCTTTGCACCTCCTTCTGGTCTTTTGGCCCCCGCTCAGCTTATGTGGGAGCAAGGATATATTGTATCACGGATTAATATGATACCATAACAGGAAGCTTGTTTCAAGCTTTTTTGCGCAAATCTTTCGTGTTTTTTTCGACAAGCTTGCGCGCGATCATGATCTGATGCCCGCATCCTAAGCATTTCAGGCGGAAATCCGCCCCCACCCTCAGGATCTCCCATTCCTTACTTCCGCACGGGTGCTGCTTCTTCAATGTAACGATATCTCCAACCTCGTATGTGTAACCATTCTTCATCATTGACCGCCCTCTTTCACTCTTTCACTCTCACACCCCTGACCACGAACCGATGATTATCGCTGGCGCTGGTACAGGTCGACAATGTAACGATCGTGTCGCTGGTCGTCACCTCGATCCCCGTATCATATAAGGATACCTGCTTCGTCATATTCAGGAAATTCTGATACTCTTCTTCCGTATTGAACTCGGTGAGATATGTATCCGAAGTATCCAGCACCTCGCCCATGGAATAGATGTGGTATATCAGCTCCTGTCCGTCCGGCGTATAGATATAGAAATACGGATTCGCCTCCCAGAACGCCCGGTCCTCGTAATCCTGCAGATGCCGGAACATGGAGCCGTCCTTCATTCTGTGCCCGTATACGATCGAGTTCTGATCCCGAAAGTTCGGATTATTCTCCACATTCAGGAAGATCGTCCCCAGAGAATTATCATTTGCAGAGAACGTCTTGTGCAGATACTCCTGATTATCCTTCCCCTGGACGATCGGATAATTGATGATCGCCGGTTCCGGATCGAAACGGATCCAGCCGATGGTATCCGAATTGAGCGCCATCAACTCGTCGAAATTCACCTGGTATCTCGGTTGATTCCCGGCATCATCCCCGCCGTCGTCTTTCGTCTCGATTGCAAGCTCCCGGATCTTGTCATATTCGCTTCTCCCGTCATAATATCCCTTGCCGATCTTGAACAGCTGATACGCGGAGACACAGAATACCGCGATCGCCGCCACCAGTATCAGATTCGACAGAATGCCCTTCCCTTTAGAACCTCTCCCTCTCCTTCTTCGGCCTCTTCTCGGCTCGTCTACTGCGTCTTCTCCCCGGACCGGACGTTTTTTGCCGTGCGCTCCGGCGCCTTCTCTGCCGCTTCGGATGCTCTTGCCGTCCGCCTGCCGTCCGCTTCGGATGCTCTTGCCGTCTGGCTGCCTGCTGCCTGCATTGTTACCGCTCTTCTTTCTGACTTCTCCCATACTTACACTCCTGTCATTTCTGCTCCATAATCTCTACAATCGTTTTCTCCGTCTCAACCATGCCCGGAGACGCAATCATCCCCATATGCCTCATGGTATCCTCCGGCGTCCTGCCGTTTATCCCATGGATATTGCCGATACATACGCCGTCCATCGCCAGGTCCGCCGCCCTGAAGGCCGCGTCCACCGCCACGATCCCTTTCATCGCGCATCCGTGGTTCCCCCCGTCGCAGATCATGCCGGTCAGTCCGCTCGCCATATTCTGGATCACTCTTCCAACCGCCGATGCGTCCGCTCCTCTCATCAATGCCAGGCCGCACGCCATCCCTGTACCCGCTGCGATCCCGCATCCGCAGAACGCCGACAGCCTGCCGGAATACTCCTTAATATACATCGTGATCAGGAAACTCAGCGCCGCCGCCCTGAGAAGAACGGATTCGTCTGCCGTATTGCACCCGCTCTCTGCCTGTCTGCCAAAGCGTGATCCCTGGCAGCCTTCCGTCTTATACCATGCCAGAAGCGGCATCGTCGCGATGATCCCATGAGCACCGCTTCCTGTAATGCTCATCGCCGGCCTGCCAAGCCCCAGCACTCTGGCCTCGATCGCGCCGTTGCACAATAGCTGCGCCGTTCTGAGGGCATCTGCCGATATCACGCTGCCGCCGTTCTCCTTTAGAAGGCTCTTCGTGATCACCGTCCGTTCAGACGCCATTCCTTCCTCCAGCAATTCCATATTCATGGCAAATGCATCCCGTATGAAATCGATCTCCTCTTCCGGTACATCTCTGACATATTCTAATATATCATTCAGGGAATACTGATGAATCAGCGGTATATCTCCCCCGGCTGCATCCTCCCCTCCTGCATATCTGTCAGCTATATTTTCTGCATCTGGCTGCCCGTCCGCGCCCTCATAGATCTGTATCCCATTCTTCTCTATGGACACAATATTCGTATGACTGTCCCGGATACGCACGGTGCAGCATCCTTCTTCGGTCTCCACTTCCGCGTCAATAGTGATATCAGAACCAATATGATCCATAACCACCTCGACCGCCCCGCCATCTGCCAGCCGCGCAGCCCTCTCGTCATCTTCCGGCGTAATCTCTGCTAAGGACTCCAGTCCCCTGCCCGCATCGGCTGCCGCTGCGCCGAGCGCCGCCGCATACAGATTGCCGAAACGTGTGGAATTCGGGATGCCGCAGGTATACGCATTCTTATACATCCCCGAATTCAGAGACACTCGCACTCTCTTAATCTCACCCTGCACATGAGCCTTAGCGCTTGCCACCGCAAACGCGATCGCCCCCGGTTCCGTCACGCCAAGTGCCGGCTTCATATCCTCTCTGATCAGTTTAGTTAATTTATTCATATTCAAAACTCCATTTTCCGTTTGCATGATTTTCATTATATCACGAACCATTCTCACTATAAAGACTTTAAAAACTTTATATATTTTTTATCGGCAATTTATTGACTTTCCTGCCGGTCAGCGTATGATTAAAGATATATTTAGGAGGTTGATCTACTTGAAAGAAAAATTAATTCGCTTTATGTACGGACGCTACGGAATGGATTCTCTGGGCAAATTTACAATTATTACCGGTGTGGTCTCCATGGTGCTTGCAGGCTGGAATCACAGCATGATCCTGTCTCTTGTATCCTGGTTCTGCATCATCTATTCTTATTTCCGCATGTTTTCACGGAATATCTACAAGCGCTCTTCGGAGAAACAATGGTATCTGAACAAAACTTATAAGCTGCGGACCGCCGTTTACCGGCAGAAGAACCTGATGATACAGCGCAGGACCCACCACATCTACAAATGTCCGACCTGCCGGCAGAAGATCCGCATCCCAAGAGGCAAGGGACGCATAGAGATCCGCTGCCCGAAATGCAGCGCAACATTTATCAAAAACAGCTAATGAGGATAACTACATGTTTGGATATATCGCAATCAACAAGGCCGAGATGAAATTCAAGGATTATGACGTATATCACTCCTACTACTGCGGACTCTGCAAGCGTCTGAAAGAATCTTACGGCATCCGCGGACAGATCACTTTATCTTATGATATGACCTTTCTCATCGTACTTCTGACCGGGCTGTACGAACCGGATACCAGAAAAGAGACGGTGAACTGCATCGCGCACCCTCTGGAAAAGCACCTGGCCAGAACCAACGAATACACGGATTACGCCGCCGCCGTCAATCTCATCCTCTCTTATTTCAAGTGCAAGGACGACTGGGAAGACGAACGCCGACGGCGGCGTTACATCGAAGCCCGGCTCCTATATCCTCATATGAGAACGATCCGGCAGCAATACCCTCATAAAATTGCGGCCGTATCGGATAATCTCCGAAGGCTGTCCGAGCTGGAACGGCAGAACGAACAGAACATTGATCTGATGGCGGGAATCTTCGGCAATATTATGTCAGAGATCTTCGCCTGCCGCAGGGACGAGTGGGAACCTTCTCTCCGAAAGATCGGTTTCTTCCTGGGCAAATTCATCTATCTGATGGATGCTTATGAGGATGTAGAAAAGGATATCGCAGCAGGAACCTATAACCCATTCAAAGAAGCGTATCAGAAAGACTCGCTTTTTGCAGAAAACAGCCGGCATCTGCTGACCCTGATGATGGCGGAATGCTCCCGGGAATTCGAGAAGCTGCCGATTCTTCTGCATGTTGACATTCTTCGCAATATATTGTATTCTGGCGTGTGGTGCCGTTACACAGAAGTAACATCACGGCGCTGAGTTTGCCATACCCAACCGGGTAAGATCATTCAGTCAGTTTCAGGAGTATAACCATGATAAATCCATACAGCGTCTTAGGCGTATCACAGAGCGCCTCAGATGAAGAGATCAAAAAAGCATACAGAAGCTTAAGCCGCAAATACCACCCTGACGCCAACATCAACAATCCCAACAAGGATCAGGCCGAAGCACGGTTCAAGGAAGTTCAGCAGGCGTATCAGCAGATCATGCAGGAACGTGAATACCAGACTTCCGGCAGCGCCCAGGACGGTTATGATCCGTCGGGTGATTTCGGCGGATTCGGCAGCTTCGGCGGGTTCGGCAGCTTCCGCGGCTTCAGCGGACAGTACCGTCAGGCAGGCGCCGGTCCCACCGAATCGGAAGATGACCTTCATATGAAGGCGGCAAGCAACTTCATCAACAGCCGTCATTACCGGGAAGCTCTGAACCTCCTTAACGGGATCAGAGACCGGAACGCACGCTGGTTCTATTACAGCGCGCTTGCCAATTCCGGCATCGGCAACAACGTGATCGCACTGCAGCACGCCCAGGAAGCGCTCCGCCTTGAACCCAATAATTTCCAGTACCAACTTCTGGTCAACCGTTTCCAGAGCGGCGGAAGCTGGTATCAGCGGCAGCAAGACCCCTACGAGACTACATACACCGTCGGAAGCAGCTGGTGTACGAAGCTTTGTATCGCCAATATCCTGTGCAATCTGTGCTGCGGCAGCGGAATGTGCTGCGGCGGCGTACCGGGCGGTTATATCTAAATCATTTCCCCACGATCCAGGAAAGGAGGCCAGGCCATGATCGAATATCTTGTACTGTATCAAAGTGAATCCGGCAATACGAAGAAAATAGCCGCAACTATCTTCTCCCATCTTCCGGGCACCTCAAAAGATCTGATCGATATCACAACCGACAAGACGATCCCGGAAGCCAGGGTCTATTTCATCGGATTCTGCGTACACCGGGGTTCCTGCAGCATGGCCGTCAGCGACTTCCTAAGCGGATTAAGCGGCAAGCAGATCGCCCTCTTCGGAACCTGCGGGATGGGCGATTCGCCCGAGTATTACAGCGCCATTGAGTACAGCGCCAACGCGTGGATCGAATCCGACAACGACTATCTGGGCGCATTTATCTGCCAGGGCAAGATGCCCCACCGGGTCCGCCAGAAATACGAAGCCCTGCGCACCGACAAGAACGCCTCACAGATCAACCTGTGCATCCGCAACTTCGACGCCGCGCTGACACATCCCGACAGTCTGGACCTTGAACACGCCAAGGTATTTGTGGAAAAGATATTGCGAAAGATAAAAGCAGAGGATTAGTACCGTAACGTACCGGATCCTCTGCTTATTTCATGCATTATTCCCGCGAGCAACGAGCCAAGCGGGCATGCTTGCATGCACATTTGGCGACTGCCGCGAGGGTCAAATACCCCGCTGCTCTGCAGCGTTGCAAATTTGATGCCCCGTTGCTTGCAGCGGGGTATTTGACTCAAAAATGTACACGCAAGCACATCCCCTCAGTCCGCTGCCTGCGCGGATCAAATCGGAAGCTCCAGATAGATATCCTTGCCTTCCTTGATGGAAATGATCACCTTGCCGCCCCTTATCGTAGTGACTGCTCCCTGTACGCTCATCTCTACTGCCGGCGCCGCGGCTTCTTCTGTCTCTTTTGCCGCGTCATCTTCTGCCGCGTCCTTGAAACCTTCCACATTCTCGACCGTCAGCGGGCATAAGGAATCGCTCGTCTTTGTTAACTTTGCTCCTAACACCTGACCGATCGTCAGACATCCGTCCAGGTTCAGCAGCCCTGAATCAACCAATTCATCAAAGATCGCCGGATCTTCCAGATTCGCCGCCTCGATCGTGATCCCTTCCTCTGCTCTGCAGCATAATACTGCCGGATCATTTGCATGTGCCTTTGCGGTCTCCGCTGTAATAGACATACTGATATACCTCCTCTTTCATGTATCGCCGGAAGACATCTTCAAAAATGCTTCGCATTCGCCTTCCTTCCTGTTAGTTTCAGTATATCCGTCCTGCGTCTCGAATTCCAATCACTTTTCCACATGAACATATGATTTTTATTTGTATTATCTATAAATCCCGTTATGCTTCCCTTATCATATATTCTCTGTGTATCTGCATGCCGGATACCCGCTGCAGCCCCAGAACTCACCGAACTTCCCGCTGCGCTTCTTAAGGAACTGCCCGCACTTCGGACAAGTCCTCGTATTCGCCTTCACCGCCGGAGATTCCAGCTCCTTCCCCAGCATCTCGAACACCTTCTGATTCATACGGCAGTCCGCAAGCGCACGGTGCGCCCCGTCTGCTGATATGTGATAATGGGACGCCAGATCCACCAGCTTATAATGGGACAGCTGCCAAAGGCACTGCCTGGCAAGCGTCAGCGTATCTATGTAGTCATTCGTGATCGTCTTCCCCCAATAACTCTCCGCGTCCCGCCAGATGAACTTCATATCAAACGTGTGGATGTTATGTCCCACCAGGACCATGCCGCCGATGAATTCATTGAACTTCGCCAGCGCATCCTTGAACACCGGCGCATCCTTCACCATGCTGTCGTAGATGTTATTGACCTGCGACGCATAGAACGGAATCGGGCATTCGGGGTTGACCAGAGTCGAGAATTCATCCTCAACCCTGCCCTTCTTCACCTTGACCGCCGAGATCTCTATAACTGCGTCGCTGTTGGAATTCGTCCCGGTCGTCTCCAGGTCGAAGACCACGTAATCCGGCATATATTTATCAAGCTTTCTTCCTCGTTTTTCTCCAAGCATCTTCTCTTCTCCTTTAGTTCCATTCAATTAACTTCACCTCAAGCTTAATATCTCTATTTTCACTTTTCTAAACTTGAAGCTATGGGGTTGACCTAAAGGTTTCGCCTAAATGCGAGGGTTTTAACCCCATTATACAGACAATAAATGTCCATACGATTTACACCTTCCTATGTAAACTCTTTATCTAACTGACGTTTCACATCCTCCCCCAGATCATCCGCCCGATATCCATGGAAATCAACATCTCTTTCATTCTGAAACGCATAATAATGACCATTTTTCTTCGCATACAGCCGTCCTTTAATATAAATTGCCTTATTTAACAGCTTTTGTGCTTCCTCCCCTTGCAAATCCATTCGACTTCCGATTTTACCTTTACCATAAGAATTTTCTCTGTCAAATTTATGTTTCTTTTCATTTGCAATATATCGCCGAACTCCTAATTCTTTTCTATAATAATCTATATGTTCATCCTTAGACACATTTCGGATCTCGACTTTCTCTCCCTCGATTACCCCTATCACAATCGGCATCGAAAATAATGAATCCGACAAAAGACTAATCAGTATATTCCCGATTCCCAACGAACAGATTGCAGACTCTTTCCTGTCAATCCTGCACACACTTCCTTCACATTCTCTATATGTTCCTCTATTGGTCAAAATACTGAGCAATAACGACCTTTCTTCTCTCCCCTTAAATTCCTGGATCAACTGAATTAATTTGTAACCCGGTCCTATTTCCGCCTGGGAATCTATCACAGCCGTCTTTATTTCATGTATATTTGTTATTTCATCTTTCTCTATTCGTTTACAAATATCCAGAAAATGATGCATACTTTCTATTGCTAGATCTACTGTTACAAATGGATATCGAAACGATACATCATTAACTACAGCTATCATTTTTATCACCTGATTACAACAATTCCAACAACGCATTGTCCCACTCATCAAAAAATCCCTCCGGCCATTCGTCTAAACGACCGTTTTCATCTACTGCCGGGCATAATACTTTATGTTTATAAGAATCTTCAATATCTTTATAAAAGAAGAAGAAATCCGTATTTTCCGGTTTTAATTTTCCTCTCTTTACAGCAACACGGATTCCATTCAGAACATGGTCACTATGTGTCTCCACGATAACCTGAACACCGCCGGCCCCTGCAGCCGCTATTAGCTCTCCTAGCACTCTCTGCCCTCTTGGATGGATATGTGCTTCCGGATTTTCAAGAAGTATAATATCTCCTGGCTTTGCAGATACCAATGCAACAACTACTGGAAGTACATAAGTAATACCAAACCCAACATTCACACTTTTATAAGAATTCGTCTTCTCTCTTCCCTCAATATATTCGTATTTTAATTCCGCTGTTCTGGAAGACATGTTAACATTTATGACCGGTGACACGCCCGGAGATATGATATCAAGCCAGGTCTTCACCTGATCTGCAATCGTTATTTTCTCTCCACCTCCGATTACAAGTTCTCTATTCTTCACATCTTCTCCACCATGGAATTGCAAATATTGAATCGCGAATTCTCCATCTTTTCCAAAATATCTCTCAGTCAGTTCCTTCTCATTTTCAATTCGATATAGAAATTGTGGTTCTATACGATATGCCGATAAATAAAAGATTCTATCTGTCCATTGACGAAACATATCTTGATCACCATATAACTCAGAGCTCTTTACCGGCAAACTATCTTCTTCTGGACGATATTCAAACAGGTACTTTCCTCCATTGCCATTAAGCTGAATTTCAATACCTATCTCATCTTCCTCCGCCTTTTCAAAAAGGACATCTTGCCCTACACCAAGATCCACATATTTCCCTTTTAAAAACAATGCCTCATCTGACATAATATTTTTTTGCGATTGCCCTAATAGCAAGATACTCTGCATAACCGTAGACTTACCCATCCCATTCAATCCTGTTAAAACATTTACTGCAGAAAAATTTATTTTAAGTTCACTAAAGCATTTAAAATTCTTAAGATTCAATCTCTCAATCATAAAAACTCCTTTACAAGACTCCGGCTCATCTCAATCCGTTTCATAAACGAATAACGATCTCCTGCTTTCAGCGCCACAGCAAAATCTGTATTTGCAAGTAACTCTCCGAATTTACGCAAAAACTCTTCTCGATTTCTTTCTATCCTTTTTAATTGATCATCCTTTAACTCACTGAAACATATTGCCCATATTTCAAAAATTGCCTTGTTAATTGGCCCGCGTCGAAAATCTTTATTATACTTTCTAAAAGCATACTTTCCAAAAATTACTTTGCATGCGATCATTACACACACAAATCGTTTAGAAACCCGGACACAATCCCGTTTATTAAAAGTATTTGCTTTTTTCAACCCTTTTATTAGAAAACTATCAATATTCCCTTTATATTCATTCTTATAATCCAACTCCGTAAAGGACAGAAAACGCAACGCATACTCCCGATCCAACATTCGGTCTGATTTTACCGCAAACTGTGTAGCCTCCTTAAACTCTTCCGTCTCTGCCATTTCTTTAATTAGTTCCGTTCCCTTTCCCGAATACAATGCTTGCCTTATCTCCTGATCATTCAATTGTACTCCGCCAGTATTTATCCTTTGAAAAATATTAAAAACAACCTCCTCTGGCGTTCCCTTTGTGACCGTATAAGCAACAATAGGAGATTCCTTAATTCTTCTAATATACTGTCTGGGCAAATCATCAAAAGTCTTCCCGTTAAAATCTCTTAAATATTGCATCCCTTGAAATCTATATTTTTCATAAGAACCGTCTTCCTGTTCTTCCCCGACTAAATAGTTTTGAAAAGCCGTAAGGCGTTGCAAACCATCTATTACAACCCACTCGTCTTCTCTGGAAGCATCAAAATAAAAAGCCGGCAATGGAATCTTCAGCATCAATGATTCTATTAACTGACTCTGTTTTTCTCTGCTCCATAATCCTCCGTGTCTTTGAAATGCAGGCGTCAGATCATACTCTTCATTCTCTAACCGCTCCATAATATTCGAGATGTTCGTTGGAACCTGGGTGATATTCACATCCGAAGGAATAAAATGATCTGGTTCGTCCACATCATTTTTATATCCTTCATCCATATCTATTGGCAAAATCTTAATTCCTTTTTTCCGAAGCTGATCAAGAGCCCTGTTTAACAGCTCTTCATCAACTCCCTCCGTTTTATTCTTTATAATATCCCGAACAACAAATAAACTGATTTCATTGTCATTGTCTCTGGCAAACTTTAGAATCTCTCTTAAACGCCCGGATATATCTCTCAAACTATTCATCGAATTCTCACTCTCTATCACGCATAAAACTTTAAAATCAGTATAACACAGACTCTAAAAAATAGATAGAACAATACTCGTTACTATTCACTCTTGGACCGTGCACCACACTGCACGGTCACAGATCGATACACTGCCGCGGCAGGAATCTATATAAAGAAGTCCCACACCGAACATTCAGCGTGGGACTTCTTTATTACTATACTCTAGGTCGATGAAATCTACCGCTCAGTACAACTAATTAGTCTTCTCCATACAGAGTAACCAGCTTCTTAAGGTAAGCATATCTCTCCTTAGCCTCGGCCTCATTCTTTGCGAAGAGTCTCTCAGCCTTCTCCGGATTCGCTCTCTTAAGTGCATTGTAACGAACCTCTCCGTCAAGGAATGCCTGATAATCTCCCGATGGCTCCTTGCTGTCAAGTGAGAACTTCGCACCCTCTGCTGCTGGATTGAACCGGAAGTTATTCCAGTAACCGCACTCTACTGCCAATGCTTCCTCTGTCTGAGCCTTGCTCATACCCTTCTTGATACCATGGTTGATACATGGAGCGTAAGCAATGATCAGTGATGGTCCCGGATATGCCTCTGCCTCTGCAATAGCCTTAACCGTCTGGTTGAAGTCAGCACCCATAGCGATCTGTGCTACATATACATAACCGTAGCTCATAGCGATGCCTGCAAGGTCTTTCTTCTTGGTCTCTTTACCGCCTGCAGCAAACTGAGCTGTAGCGCCTGTCTTGGTAGCCTTAGAGGACTGTCCGCCTGTGTTGGAGTAAACCTCTGTATCGAATACCATTACGTTAATGTCTTCGCCGCTTGCCAGTACATGGTCAACGCCGCCGAATCCGATATCATATGCCCATCCGTCGCCGCCGAATACCCACTGGGACTTCTTAGCGAGGAAGTCTTTATTCTTAACAATGTCCTTGCATGTATCGCAATCGCATCCTTCTAATGCCGCAACCAGCTTGTCTGTAGCATCGCCGTTCGTAATACCGCAGTTGAATGTGTCAAGGTATTCCTTGCATGCTGCCTTCACATCTTCAGAAGCCGCATCTGCTGCTGCAACAGCTTCAACCTGAGCTTTTAATCTGTTTCTGATCGCCTTCTGAGCCAATAACATACCATATCCGAACTCTGCGTTATCCTCGAACAAGGAGTTTGACCAGGCCGGTCCCTTTCCTTCTGGAGTTACAGTGTAAGGTGTGGACGGTGAAGAGTTACCCCAGATAGAGGAACATCCTGTTGCATTGGCAATATACATCCTGTCTCCGAATAACTGTGTAATCAGCTTCGCATAAGGAGTCTCGCCGCATCCTGCACAAGCGCCTGAGAACTCAAGCAGCGGCTGCTTGAACTGGCTTCCCTTTACGGTCTCTGGTTTGAACTTCGCAACAACTTCTGGTTTTACCGGAATCTCTCTTCCGAAATCGAATAATTCCTGAGACGCAACGTTCTCTTCCATATTCTTCATCACGAGAGCCTTCTCGCCCTTCTTGCCCGGACATACATTCGCACAGGAACCGCATCCCGTACAGTCGTATGCTGATACAGACATCGTAAACTTCATGCCCGGCATACCGATCATATCAATAGCCTTCGTTCCTTCCGGAGCCTTGGCAAGCTCATCCTCTGTAAGAGCGATCGGACGGATAACAGCGTGCGGACATACATATGCACAGCGGTTACACTGGATACAATTCTCCTCTACCCATACCGGAATATCTACCGCGATACCGCGCTTCTCATATGCAGAAGATCCTGATGGCGTAGAACCGTCAACATAGTCGTTGAATGCAGATACCGGAAGTGAATTACCTTCCTGAGCATTCACCTTAGACTGAACATTCTTAACGAAATCAACAACGTCTTCTCTTCCGCCCTTAACCTCTGGTGTAAATAATCCCTCATCCTCACAGGACTTCCAGGATTCTGGAACAGATACTTCTACGATCTGTTTTGCACCGGCATCAATGGCGTCATAGTTCATCTGAACGATCTTGTCTCCCTTTCTTCCGTAGGTTGCCTTCGCAGCAGCCTTCATCAGGTCGATTGCTTCCTCCTCAGGAATGATCGCCGCCAGCTTGAAGAACGCTGACTGCAATACAGTATTAATACGTCCGCCAAGTCCGATCTCTTTACCGATCTTAATACCGTCGATGGTGTAGAACTTAATGTTGTGATCTGCGATATAAGCTTTCACCTGTCCCGGCAGATGCTTCTCCAATCCTTCCATATCCCATGGACAGTTCAGCAGGAATGTACCGCCGTCAACCAACTCCTGAACCATGTTATATTTGTCCACATAAGATGGATTGTGGCAAGCAACGAAGTTCGCCTGACGAATCAGATAGGTGGACTTGATCGCCTTCTTACCGAAACGTAAGTGGGACATCGTAACACCGCCGGACTTCTTGGAATCATAATCGAAGTAAGCCTGTGCGTACATATCTGTGTTGTCACCGATGATCTTAATGGAGTTCTTGTTCGCTCCAACCGTTCCGTCTGCTCCAAGTCCCCAGAACTTACAGTTGATCGTTCCTTCTGGAGTTGTAACCAGCGCCGGTCCTGTTGCCAGAGACAGATTGGTCACGTCATCCTCGATACCGATGGTGAATCTTGCCTTGTCAGCATTGTTAAATACTGCAACGATCTGTGCAGGAGTCGTATCCTTGGAACCTAAGCCGTAACGTCCGCAGTTGATCGGAACCGCATCGAACTTAGAACCCTTCAGTGCGGATACAACGTCCAGATACAATGGCTCGCCCTGTGCTCCAGGCTCTTTTGTCCTGTCGAGTACGTTGATATATTTTACTGTATCCGGGATCGCATCGATCAATGCCTGAGCGCAGAACGGCCTGTAGAGGCGAACCTTCACAACGCCGACCTTCTCGCCTGCTGCCAGCATATAATCGATCGTCTCTTCGATCGTATCACATACGGAACCCATTGCAACGATGACCTTCTCGGCATCTGCTGCTCCATAGTAGTTAAACAGCTTATAATCTGTACCGATCTTAGCGTTAACCTTGTCCATATATTCCTGAACGATCGCCGGCATAGCATCGTAATATGGATTACATGCTTCTCTTGCCTGGAAGAAAATATCCGGATTCTGAGCAGAACCTCTCTGGCATGGATGATTCGGATTCAATGCGTGATTCCTGAATGCATCAATTGCATCCATATCTACTAATTCTTTCAGATCTTCATAATCCCATGTCTCAATCTTCTGAATCTCATGTGAAGTGCGGAATCCATCGAAGAAGTTAATAAACGGAAGCTTGCCCTTAAGCGCCGCACAGTGTGCAACCGGTGTTAAGTCCATAACTTCCTGTACGCTTGATTCACAGAGCATGGCTGCACCGGTCTGTCTGCAGGCGTATACATCAGAATGATCTCCGAAGATTGACAATGCATGGCTGGCGAGAGCACGTGCGGATACGTGGAATACGCCCGGAAGCTGTTCACCTGCCACCTTATATAAGTTAGGAATCATAAGCAGTAAGCCCTGAGATGCCGTAAATGTCGTCGTCAAAGCGCCTGCTGCCAGAGAACCGTGTACTGCTCCTGCTGCTCCTGCCTCTGACTGCATCTCTGTTACCTGAACTGTCTGTCCAAATATGTTCTTTCTGCCTTCAGTTGCCCATTCATCTACATGCTCCGGCATAACAGATGATGGAGTGATCGGGTAAATAGCTGCAACTTCTGTATATGCATATGATGCATGAGCTGCTGCCTGATTACCATCCATGGTCTTCATTTTTCTTGCCATTGTCGTTGTTCCTCCTTATAATTAGCAAATTATGGTAACAGCTCAGGACAGGTCTGCGCACTTGCTGCGCTGACCGCGAGAACATGATTCAGAGATGCAAAGATCCCATCGCGAAACGATTCTGACCGGATCTTTGCATGTAACAAGGCAGCTTGTCCGAACTGTTACAAATTATGACTTTATTATAGTTCACACTCTTTTAAAAGTCTAGTCATTCTTAGCTTTATTTTTGTTCCTTTTTCGGTACAAGTAGAGCGATTGCGCGCGCCGCAGGGGGTTATCCCAGATACACCACATCTTCGTCTGGTTTTTTTGCCGGTTCCATATCGATCAGATAAAGAACGGGCTGTTCATTTCCAAAAGCAACTGCCTGTTCAAATTCGAATCTGGCACGGATCCTGAACCATTCGCCCCTCTTAAAATCTATTTTATCTTCCGACTTGCACGGATATCCATAATAATTGATATCCTCCGCACAGCATGTCATGATCTTGCGCACAGGAACAAACATATTCTCTTTCATCCCTTTCGGCCGGAACGCCTGAGCCACGAATTCGATCTCCTTGTGAAGATACAGTTCTGGATGGTCGCAGGCATCCACATACCAGATTCCGAAGTCAATAGAATCTATGGCAATCTTATCCCCCTTCACATCGTACGGCAGGTCTTCCTCGGACGGTTGGATGATCCTGCCGTCTAATCCTTCAAATATTAACTGCGCCATCGGATTCTGTACCTTCAGGGCACGCCGGAAGCCCGAGCGGTCCGTACCTTCCGGGCAGCGGTTTACCACGATCAGCTCAGATTCCGTTAACTGTTCCATCAATATATTTCTCATATTCTTAAGATACATGTCAAGAGTCGTCCCATTGACGGTGGAATAGACTCCCTGCAGCTCCCAATTGCGGGGATATTTGACAGACAAGAGTTCCTCTAACTTCCACATTCCGTTATACTCGATCACAACCTGCGCCGGATGATAATTCTTATCACAATTCTTAAAAAAAGCCGGATTCAACTGGTCAAATTCATGAATTCTCAGCAGCGCTATCTCTTTTTCTTCCAGGTATTCCTTCGGATACTCTTCCTCCCCTTCTTCGCACAAGAGCAGCAATGTTAATCCCGGCGCGATCCAATCCTGCTCCATCAGCGTTCCTTTGACAAGCGTTGTCTTGCCGCTGTCCAAAAAACCTGTACATATGAATACAGGCGTTCTCATGCAATCACCTCCATTTCTATTATCCCATTCAGATTGTTACAGCTTAAATATGAAACAGCTTCCGAAGTTCCTCTTCCTTCAGATTCGTTCCGATCACGCATACACGCCCGGTATAATCCGCCTGTCCTGCGCGGACCTCATACTCTTCCGGCACCAGGTCAAATTGCTTCCAGGTTCCGTCCTCCATCGGGATGATCCCCTTTGAACGCAGGATCGTCCCGTATCCGTCCGTCTCCGATAATGCTTTCAGCAGGAAATCAAGCTCCTCGTCCGTATATTTATGCGCTGTTTCCCTGCCCCAGCTTGTGAAAATCTCGTCCGCATGATGATGACCATGCTCCCCATGACCGCAGCAACCCTCTCCATGGTCATGGTGACCATGCTCTCCATGACCGCAGCAGCCTTCTCCATGGCCATGATGGTGACCATTCTCTCCATGACCGCAACAGCCTTCTCCATGCTCATGGTGATGGCCATGATGGTGACCATTCTCTCCATGACCGCAGCAGCCCTCCCCATGGCCATGATGACAGTGCTCATGTTCATCCCGGTTCTCTAACAGTTCTTCAATCTCTGTCTTACGCTGCAGTGCACGGCAGACCGCATCCTTACCAAGTTCTTCCCAGGGTGTTGATATGATCGCGGCATCCGCATTTTCTTCCCTAAGCATATGAACACATTCTTCAATCTTCTCATCCGTCATCATCTGCGTCCTGCTGACGACGATCGTAGACGCATGCTTCACCTGATCTTCAAAGAATTCACCAAAATTCTCAAGATATAATCTCGCTTTCTTACCGTCAACTACCGTGATCCTTCCGTTGATCTCAATCTCGGCATTCTTCTTCACATTCTCGATCGCTTTTACGATATCGGATAATTTGCCGACTCCTGACGGCTCAATGAGCACACGGTCCGGTTCATATTCCTTAAGCACCTTCTGAAGCGCTTCGCTGAAATCACCTACCAGCGTACAGCAAATACAGCCCGAATTCATCTCCGTGATCTCGATCCCTGCATCCTTCAAAAAACCGCCGTCAATCCCGATCTCTCCAAATTCATTCTCGATCAGAACCAGCTTCTCTCCCACATATACCTGATCGATCAGCTTCTTAATAAAGGTGGTCTTGCCCGCCCCCAGGAATCCTGATATAATATCTACTTTTGTCATCTGCCATTCCTCTCTTCTAATATCAAATCTTCTTTGCCTGTCCTCAACCGGCAGTTTACATCCCTTATCCGTTAATGCAAAGAGAACCAACATTATATCCTAATGTTGGTTCTCCTGCTGTCTATAGACAGTTAACAGATAGTCAATTATAACTGCGGACCAGCCGGAACCAAAGCCTTGCCGGCTTCATTTCCTTCATACTTCGCAAAGTTCTTAACGAATCTCTGTGCAAGATCTTTCGCTTTCGTCTCCCACTCAGATGCATCTGCATAAGTATTGCGCGGATCCAGAATATTGGTGTCAACGCCCGGAAGTTCTGTCGGAACATCAAAGTTGAAGTATGGGATCTTCTTAGTTGATGCCTTCAGAATGTCTCCGTTTAAGATCGCATCGATGATACCGCGGGTATCACGGATAGAGATACGCTTGCCTGTGCCGTTCCATCCTGTATTAACCAGGTATGCCTTAGCGCCGCTCTTCTCCATTCTCTTAACAAGCTCTTCTGCATACTTCGTAGGATGCAGTTCAAGGAACGCCTGTCCGAAGCAAGCTGAGAAGGTTGGTGTAGGCTCGGTAATTCCGCGCTCTGTTCCTGCAAGCTTAGCTGTGAATCCTGACAGGAAGTAATACTGTGTCTGCTCTGGAGTCAGGATCGATACCGGAGGCAGTACGCCGAAAGCGTCGGCTGACAGGAAGATTACTTCCTTAGCTGCCGGTGCGGCAGAAACCGGACGCACGATCTTCTCAATATGGTTGATCGGGTAGGATACACGGGTATTCTCCGTTACACTCTTATCATCAAAATCGATCTTGCCTTCCGCATCAAGAGTAACGTTCTCAAGAAGAGCGTCGCGCTTGATCGCATTGTAGATATCCGGCTCAGATTCTTTATCAAGATTAATAACCTTCGCATAGCATCCGCCTTCGAAGTTGAAGATACCCTGGTCGTCCCAGCCATGCTCGTCGTCACCGATAAGAAGTCTCTTCGGGTCTGTAGAAAGCGTAGTCTTACCTGTTCCGGACAGACCAAAGAAGATCGCGGTATTCTCTCCGTTCATATCTGTGTTGGCTGAACAGTGCATAGAAGCAATACCCTTAAGCGGCAGATAGTAGTTCATCATAGAGAACATACCCTTCTTCATCTCTCCGCCGTACCATGTATTGATAATAACCTGCTCGCGGCTTGAAATGTTAAATACAACTGCTGTCTCTGAATTCAGGCCCAGCTCCTTGTAGTTCTCAACCTTAGCCTTGGATGCATTATAAACAACGAAATCTGGCTCAAACTTCTCAAGCTCTTCCTCATTCGGCATAATGAACATATTGCGGATAAAATGAGCCTGCCATGCTACTTCCACAATAAAGCGGATCGACATACGTGTGTCTTCGTTCGCTCCGCAGAAAGCATCTACAACAAACAGCCTCTTGTTAGAGAGCTCTTTCAGCGCAATATCCTTAACTACCTTCCAGGTCTCCTCTGAAGCCGGATGATTATCGTTCTTGTATTCATCGGAGGTCCACCATACGGTGTCCTTTGAATTCTCATCCATTACAATGAATTTGTCTTTCGGCGAACGCCCGGTGTAGATACCAGTCATGACATTCACTGCGCCAAGCTCGCTGACCTGTCCCTTTTCAAAGCCTTCCAATCCCGGCTTTGTCTCCTCTTCAAATAACATCTCATAAGAAGGGTTGTGTACGATCTCAGTGGTGCCGCTGATGCCATACTTACTCAAATTAATCTCTGCCATCTTTCATAATCTCCTTTTTTCATATTTTCATAGTATATGTTATTTAGTATACATATTTAAAAAATAAAATCAATAAAAATTCTCTAATTTTTTCTAAAAAGTCAAAATTTTAACAATCTCTACAATCTATCACTCAATAAAATTACCTTTTTCAACATATAGTTCAAATAACGGCCCTCAGACGCAGCAAAAGAGAGACCCTGTCAGTCTCTCTTTCACAGCCTCGTTTATATTGTACTACAATAATCCGCCTACAGCCAGGAATAACGGCGCAAATACCAGTGACACAATGGTCATCAGCTTGATCAGAATATTAATGGACGGTCCTGAAGTATCCTTGAACGGATCTCCTACCGTATCGCCCACAACCGCAGCCTTATGCGCTTCGCTGCCCTTGCCGCCGTGTGTTCCGTCTTCGATATATTTCTTCGCATTATCCCATGCGCCGCCTGAATTCGACATAAAGATCGCAAGCATAACGCCCGTCACCAGCGCGCCTGCAAGCAGACCGCCCAAGGATGCAGGCCCCAGCAATAATCCTACAGCCAGCGGAGATAATACCGCCATGATTCCGGGCACTAACATCTCCTTAAGCGCCGCGGTCGTAGAGATAGCCACACAGGACTTATAATCCGGCTTCTCTGTTCCCTTCATGATACCCGGCTTCTCACGGAACTGCCGTCTCACTTCCTCGATCATCTTATACGCCGCCTTTGACACCGACTCCATCGTCATAGCAGAGAATAAGAACGGCAGCATACCGCCGATGAATAATCCGATGATCACCCGGCTGTCAAGCAAGTCTATATTCTTAAGCTGCACCGCCTCCGCATAGGAAACAAACAGTGCAAGCGCCGTCAGCGCCGCGGAACCGATGGCAAAGCCTTTGCCCATTGCTGCCGTCGTATTGCCGACCGCGTCCAGCTTGTCCGTAATCTTGCGGACGCCGGAATCCAGACCTGACATCTCTGCGATACCGCCCGCATTATCTGCGATCGGCCCATAGGCGTCTACTGCGACCGTGATCGCCGTCGTAGAGAGCATACCTACCGCCGCCAGTGCGATTCCGTAGAGTCCGCAGAATTGATATGCCAGAAAGATTCCCACACAGATCAACAGGATCGGGATTCCCGTAGACTTCATACCTACCGCCAGACCGCTGATGATCGTAGTTGCCGGCCCTGTCTCTGACTGTTCCGCGATCTCTTTGACCGACTTATAATCACCGGATGTATAGACCTCAGTGATAATTCCTATCAGAAGACCGACGATCAGTCCGGCTACGATCGCGACTGCCGCTTTCATATTGCCGAAAAGATACTGGCTGAACACGAACGCCGCAATCAGAACCAGCGCGCTGGCCACATAAGATCCCATCTTAAGCGCCTTATGCGGATTCGAATTCTCATCCCCCTTAACAAAGAAGGTTCCGAGAATGGACGCAACCAGTCCGAGCCCTGCGATCAGAAGCGGGTAGACTGCCCCTTCGATCTTATAATATACGATACCAAGCGTCAGCGCCGAGATCAGGGCGCCCACATAAGACTCGAACAAGTCCGCGCCCATTCCGGCAACGTCGCCTACATTATCGCCTACATTGTCAGCAATAACAGCCGGATTACGCGGATCATCCTCCGGGATCCCCGCCTCGACCTTTCCTACCAGGTCAGCGCCTACATCTGCCGCTTTCGTATAGATTCCTCCGCCCACACGGGCAAACAGAGCGATCGAAGACGCTCCAAGGCTGAATCCTGAGAGAACGTCTACATTCCCCGTAATCAGGTAGATCGTGCTTACTCCCAGAACACCAAGTCCCGCTACACACATTCCCATAACTGCTCCGCCTGAAAATGCGATAGAGAGAGCCTTATTCATGCCGCTTTCCTTCGCCGCATTCGCGGTCCTTACATTCGCCCTTGTCGCAACAGTCATTCCAAAATATCCTGCAAGTGTGGAGAATACCGCCCCCACTACGAAACAGACAGCCGTCACCCAGTTGCCGATTCCAAATCCGATCAGAAGAAATAATACAAGCACAAAGAATATCAATATCTTGTACTCTGCCGTCAGGAATGCCTGCGCGCCCTCACTGATCGATGATGCGATCTCCCGCATCCTCTCGGTCCCTGCACTCTGCTTATTCACTTTTGCAGCCAGGACACCTGCAAAAACGAGTGCGATAATCCCCAACACAGGAACCACGTTCAAAAACATTTCCATAAATAACCCTCCTACTTTCCTCCTATAAAACTTATTACCCTTATATTATCATAAAAAAATAGTTTGTATATAATTTTTTTCAGATTTTTTGCCACTTTTTAACAGTTTGCAAATAATCTTTCGAATATTCGTACAAACAATTCATATTTATTTTTTATCAGAGTAATAATTTTTTATTAAATTTAATATATCACATTAAGAAAGAGAAGTCAAACCTATCTTGACTTCTCTTCTGCAAGCAGCGACGCTCCTAACGCCCCCGCATATCTTCCCCGTTCGGTCGTTTCAACCTTCCTGCCGATCTTCCCTGATAAGATCTGTGTAAAATACCGGCTGCCGCTTAAACCTCCTGTCAGTATGATCCTTCCCTCAAGGCTCTTCTTCCGGCTTAACTGCGCAACCTTCGCCGCAACAGAATCTACAACTCCCGCGGCGATATCCTCCCTTTTCCTGCCCTCGCCGATATAATTGATCACTTCGGATTCCGCAAACACCGTGCACAGTGAGCTGATCGGAAGGACCGTACCTGTATCCGCCATATCAAACAATTCCTGCAGGGTAACCCCCAGCCGGTTTGCCATGATCTCCAGAAACTTCCCGGTACCGGCGGAGCATTTGTCGTTCATCAGGAAGTCCTGCACCATACCGTTCTCCACAAGGATCACCTTCGTATCCTGCCCGCCTACGTCAATGATGGAACAGTTATCTCCCGCCATCTCTCGTCCGCCTCTTGCATGGCATGTGATCTCCGTGATCACATAATCCGCAAAATCCACTGCCACGCGCCCATATCCTGTCGCCACGACCTTTGTATCATCTGACAGAACGTCTATATTATTTTCCCTCAGCTTTTCTCTGATTATCTGAGTAGTCTCCTTGCTGCTCCATCCCGTCGGAAGAACGAACTCCATCTCCTTCTTCCCTCTTGCCACCACCTTGGACGCCGTGGAGCCGATATCAATCCCTACATAATCCATATCCCTTTACCTCAGTCAAAAACCTCGCGGCAAGCGCCGGATATTAACAATATCTGTCCCTCTTAGGGTTCACATCCCGCTCGATCGCCGCGATCTTAAGAATCTCAATTCCATGCTCCTCTATACAGGCCTCTACCGCTTCCTTATCTTCCTCCCGGATCAGAAGCGAGACCCCGCAGCATTTACTCGCGGCTCTGGGGGTAGGGGCGATCGTCGCCCGAACCCCCAGATTCTTCAATTCTCTATGTAGCCGCATTGCATTATCATGATTGGGAAATAAAACATAATGCTGAATCTCCTGCATATGTATTCACCAGACTAATTATTCAGCATCTCAATGAACGCACTGACTCTCGTACGAAGCTGCTGCGCATCACTGTCCGTATAATCCGTCTCAATTCCAAGCACCGGAATTCCCGCTTCCTTAAGAGCACGCTCTACCAGATACCCTTCGGTGTCATACAGGTTACAGAACTTCAGGTTCACATCAATGATACCGTCAGCCTTATACTCCTTCGCAAGACGCAGGATATCGTCAATTCTTCCTGCATTCGGCGTGAAGCATGCGCAATTGATATTCATGTATCTCTCAGCCAATGCCGTGATCTGATCTGCCACTTCCGTCTTCGACTCGTCTACCAGATGTTCGAAATAGCGTGTACCCGTACACATCTCTTCACAGACAACAGCGCCTCCGCTGGTCTCTACGATATTATGAAGCTTCCAGTTCGGGATCGCAAGCGGCGTTCCGGTAAGCAGGATCCTCTTCGTTCCCGCCGGCACCACACTGACTCCGTCCTTCACACGCTGTTCCAGTTCCTCGCACAACGCATTGGTCATCTGGGTAAATCTTCCCGGATCATCGTAGAACGCGATCTGGGAGATCAGCAGAGCGTCACAGCCGCTGATCGGAAGATTCTCATTCTTACGCAGTTCATACAATCTCTCAAGCGCCCTTCTCTTACCGTTGATCAGCTTAATACTCTCCGCCAGCTTCTCTGCCGTGATCTCATTGCCGGTGAATTCCTCTACCACCTTCTTAAATGCCTCTATCTCTTCCGCCCATGCCTTAATATCCTTCGCACGCTTCATCTGAGGAAGATCCATAACGTGAACCGGCACATCCTCTCCTAAGATCTCCCATGCCTTCTTCTTGCCGTCGCAGGTCGTCTCTCCCACATACATATCCGCGATCCTGAAGAACGGGCAGGTACGGTCTAATCTTGCACCTACGGAAGCCTTGATCAGCGGACAGGTATTGGTCGGAAGCACCTTCTCTCCGCCCGGTACCCAGAACTGAGAGCCTCCGCATAAGCCTGTCGCGATCGCATCCGCGGCAAATACGATCTCATCCGGCACATAGACGCAGAAGGTTCCGAATACCTTGCCGCCCTTCTTCTGATGCTCGATCAGCTCTGCCGGACGGATGCCATGGATATCCGCCACTACCATATTGTAATAATCCATGCCCTCCGGGCGGTTCTCCTGTGACAGATATACGTCTCCAAACGCCTGCGGAAGCACCGCACACAACTGGTCATGCGTCTCCAGATCCATTCCCAGTTCTTCCCACATCTTGCGATAATCAGCCATAATAATATCCTCCTTGTATCTTTTGTTATCGCCAGGAACCGCTGCGGATATGCCGCTGCAGGTTCCTATATTTTATTAGAATAAACGTAACACTTTTTACATTTTGAGGCAATGGATTCATGGCTGAACGCTTATCGTTTTTTGTAATATTTCGCCCATATATATTGATGTTATCTATATATTGTACATTTCTTTCAAGCCGCATCCGGCAAGCATTTCATCAATCAGCCGTCAGCTCACGGATCCCTTCTATACACCGGTCGATCTCTTCCTTCGTATTCTCCGTCCCAAATGCGAATCTCACCGTTCCCTGCGGATATGTATGCAGCGTTTGATGCGCCGCCGGCGCACAGTGAAGTCCGACCCGCGTCATAATTCCATACCGCTGCTCCAGTTCAAATGCGGTCACCGCATTGTCTTCCTTCTCGAAATCCAGCGAAACGACCGCCACCCGATCTTCTAATCCGGCCTTCCCTGCAACACGAATCTTAGGAAACTCCCCGATGCGCTCCAGAAAATACCGTGTCAGCTCCATTTTCCCGGCATGTATCCTTTCAAGCCCCGTCTCTTCAATATAAGAAAGAGCCGCGTGAAGCCCGATGATCCCCGGAAGATTCAAAGTCCCGCTCTCATACTTGTCCGGCAGCCTTTCCGGCATCAGAAGTGAATCCGACTGGCTTCCGGTCCCTCCCGCGATATACGGCTCCATGCAGGAATCCAGCTCTTCCGAGATCAGGAACCCGCCGATCCCCTGCGGTCCAAGAAGCCCCTTATGTCCTGTAAATGCAAGGAAATCAATCCCGCAGCCTTGCATATCAACCGGAATCGTCCCTGCACTCTGCGCCGTATCCACAGCGAAAAAGAGATGACGCCTCCTGCATATTTCCCCGATCTCCCGTATCGGTACGACCGTTCCGCAGACATTGGATGCATGGAGCATGATCACCGCTCTGGTATTGCTTCTGACCGCATCCTCTAACGCTTCCGGGTGCACGGTTCCGTCCGTCTCCGTCCTGACCGTATCCCAGGTTATCCCCTGCGCTTCCATCTGCTTAAGCGGACGCATGACCGCGTTATGCTCCATCCCTGACACCAGAACATGATCTCCCCGTCTTAAAAACCCTTTGATAAAATAATTCAGAGAATAGGTGATTCCCGGAGTAAAGATCACGCACCTGGAATCCTTCGCATGAAACAGCCGCGCCAACTGGTCCCGCGTATCCAGGACAATACTCTCTACCTCATATGCGCCCTCGTAATTCCCCCTGTTAATATTAAAAGCGCCGTTTGTCAGCAGATCAGCCATTGCCTCTGCGACATTCGGCGCTTTCGGCCAGGATGTACTCCCATTGTCAAAATATATCCTGTCACCGTTCGTTTGACCGCAACACATCATTGCCTTCCTCCCTTCTTGTATCGCCCCCTCACCTTCGTTCGGCGGCATATCGTCGGAAGGCATCTTCTAAAATGCTTCGCATTTGCCTTCCTCCTCATAACTTATTCTAACTAGTGTCAGACCTTCCGGCGGCGCTGTCACGCCTGCTTCTGTACGCTGTTTCGCCTCTAAGATCTCTTTCACCTTCCCAGGCGTATAAAAACCGCGCCCCACCCGGATCAGCGTGCCGGCTATGATCCGCACCATATTGTACAAGAACCCGTTGCCCGTGACCCGAATCGTAATATCGCTGCCGGAATTCTCGATCACGATCTCGTCTATTGTCCGCACTGTATTCTCCACATTGGTCCGAATATTACAAAAACTGACAAAATCATGCTCCCCGGTCAGATACGCGGCGCCTTCCCGCATCTTGTCCGCATCCATCGGAAATGATACAAACGTACTGTATCTGCGCTTCATCGGATCGGGAACCGGCGCATTATAGATGTGATATTCGTAGGTCTTACTCACCCGGTCCTGATAACGGGGATGCCAGTTTGGCGGCACCTCATCAGACTTTACAATGACAATGTCTTCCGGCAGCTTCCGGTTCAGGGCATACGCCATACGCTCGGGCGGGATAGGCGAATCCGTGTCGAATACGGCCACATTCCCCAGCGCATGAACCCCTGAATCCGTGCGGCTCGCGCCGATAACATGAATATCCTCTCCCGTCAGCTTCTTAAGCGTTGTGTTCAGCACTTCCTCGATAGTAATGCCGTTTGGCTGGATCTGCCAGCCGCAGTAATCTGTTCCGTCATAAGCGACGACCAACCTGATTCTTCTCATAAACTCCCTCTTATTTCCCGTCCTGTTTGAACTGACTGTCTTCTCAATGCAAGAGTCTGTTAAGACAGTGTCAATTCTCGGGATCAAAATATCCATACATGCAAGGGGATGTATCTTCCGATTATAAACACCGCGGCAACATACGCTGTTACTATAGCGTATGCCGTATAATCGCGGGTTCTGTAATGCAGCGGCTTCATCTTCGTCCTTCCCTCCCCGCCGCGGTAGCAGCGGGCTTCCATAGCCATGGCAAGGTCATTGGCACGGCGGAAGGCTGATACGAACAGAGGGACCAGGATCGGAATCATACTCTTCGCCCTCTGGATAATATTGCCGCTCTCAAAATCCGCCCCCCGGGCGATCTGCGCCTTCATGATCTTGTCCGTCTCTTCTAAGAGGATCGGAATGAACCGAAGCGCAATCGACATCATCATCGCGACCTCATGGACCGGCACACGGATCTTGTTCAAAGGATGGAGCAGCGTCTCTATCCCGTCGGTCAGCTCGTTCGGCGTTGTGGTGAAGGTCATAAGGGACGAGCCGATGATCAGGTAAATGAGCCTGACCGCCATATAGACGGCCGTTACCAGGCCGCCCTCCGTGATCGTAATGATCCAGGCATGGAACAATACGTCTCCGCTTCTCGTCAGAAACAAATTAAATAATACCGTGATCAGTAGCAGCAGGACCACCGGTCTTAACCCCCTCACAATAAATGAAAACGGAACTCTCGATATTCGGATCACCGTAACGAGGAATACGGTCGCAACCAGATATCCGGAAATACTGCGGAATAAAAATAACGAAATCAGATATAACAAAGTAGACACAAGCTTCACCCTTGGGTCAAGCCTGTGCACAACGCTCTTAGCCGGATAATATTGTCCTATCGTTATGTCTCTTACCATCTCTTCGTCTCCATCATCTGTTATGCGCCTGCACTGCAAGCCGTGCAGGCATTATGATCCCACCGCTCTAAGAATCTCATCCGCTGCCTCCGCTACCGTCGTCACATCTGTCCTGACAGGAATCCCTCTTCCCGCAAGATCATGCATAATATAAGTAACCTGCGGCGCGGCAAGGCCTACCTTCTCCAACTCCTGATAATGCTCGAACACCCGCTTCGGCTCATCATTGTACATGACGGCTCCCTTGTTCATCACGATCAGCCTGTCAGCATATTTGGCAACATCTTCCATACTGTGAGATACCAGAATCACCGTTATATCACTCTCCCTGTGAAGATATGCGATCTGATCCAGAATGTCGTCCCTCCCCTTGGGATCAAGCCCCGCAGTCGGTTCATCCAACACCAGAACCTTAGGCCGCATGGCAAGCACACCCGCGATCGCCGCACGGCGCTTCTGCCCGCCGGACAGTTCAAACGGAGAGACGTTATAATACTTCTCCTTGAGCCCTACCAGACGCAGCGCTTCAAGCGCCCGTTCCTTACACTGGTCCGCAGAAAGCCCCTGATTCTTCGGTCCGAAGCATACGTCTGTCATGACGTCGATCTCGAACAGCTGATGCTCCGGGTATTGGAACACAAGTCCCACCTCGTTCCGAAGCCCCCGCATAGAATAGCCTTCCCGGTAAATATTCTCACCGTTATAATACAGCTCCCCGCTCGTCGCACGGATCAAGCCGTTCAAATGCTGGATCAGCGTAGACTTCCCGGACCCGGTATGGCCGATAATCCCTACGAACTCCCCGTGGGGGATCTCAATACAGATATCGTTTAACGCCTTCTTCTCATATGCAGTTCCCTGACTGTATACATAATTCAAATGCTCTAATTTAATTGACATAGCGCTTCCACCAACTCTTCTTTCTTAAGTATCCCGTCAGGAATCTTAAGCCCCCTTTTTCTCAGTTCATCCGCAAGAAGCGTCACCTGCGGAACATCCAGGCGGTAGGATTTGAGCTCGTCTACCCGCGAGAATATCTCCCTGGGTGTTCCTTCCATCACAACATGCCCATGATCCATCACATAGATCTTGTCCGCGTCTACGACCTCTTCCATATAATGAGTGATCAGGATAACCGTCACCTTCTTCTGCTCCCTTAGCTTCTGAACCGTCTTAAGAACTTCCCTGCGTCCTACCGGATCAAGCATCGCCGTAGGCTCGTCCAGCACGATACACTTAGGCTCCATCGCAACCACACCCGCGATCGCCACACGCTGCTTCTGTCCGCCGGATAATTTGTTCGGAGAATGGTGCCTGTACTCGATCATCCCCACGGACCTTAAGCTGTCCTCTACCCGCTGCCAGATCTCATCCGTAGGAACGCCTAAGTTCTCCGGGCCGAATCCCACGTCCTCCTCCACGACTGTCCCGATGATCTGGTTATCAGGATTCTGAAATACCATCCCCGCTGACTGGCGTACATTCCACAGTTCTTCCGGGTCTTTGGTATTGCGCCCGTTCACCCACATCGTCCCTTGCGTCGGCACCAGAATGGCATTGATATGCTTGGCAAGGGTAGACTTCCCGGAGCCGTTATGACCCAGAATAGCGATAAACTGGCCCTCCTGTACATCTATATCTACTTCATCGACAGCACGGGACACACCGATCACATTGCCTTCCTCATCCCGCTTCTCATATTCAAATACCAGCTTCTCCGTCTGAACCATGTCCATGAGGACGCCTCCAATCTGTTATTTCACTTTTCTTATTGTACGTTATTGATGTATGTTTTGCAAGATTCTGTTTAAAAATACCGCTCTTTATCAAATTTGAATATCAAACCTAAGGCCACATAACAGATCATGATCACAATCACCCCGTACGCCAGCGATATCCCCATCTTATATTCCTGCATATTCGTGACCATAGAGATCGATATCGGTCTGTTATACACTCCATACAACAGGGCTGACATCGTATATTCTCCTATATTCCTTATAAGCCCCAGCACTCCGCCCGCCATGATCCCAGGCGCTATATTCGGTACGATCACATGAACGAATGTGTAAAACATATCCGCGCCGAGGCTTCTTGACGCTTCCTCCAGATTCTTATTAATTCCCTGAACCGCCACCTCATTCGAGCTGAACAGAAGAGGCAAAGAGGTTATCGTATAAGCGATCGGCAATATATAGAAGCCCCCGATCAAGGACTGGTTCAAGGCAAATATACTCTTATGATTAAACGCATTGATCAGGTTTACCGCTACCACACTTGCAGGCATTGCCCACGGAAGCATAATAAGGACCTTGAACACCGCATTCCATCTGCCTCCCCGCCTTACGATCATATATGCAGTCGGAACCGTAAGGACAAGTCCGGCCGCAACCGCCATCACCGACATTTTCACGCTATTGATAATGGGCTTTAACACCCGCCCTTTCTCAACGATCACCAGATAATTCTCCAGTGTAAATCCCCTTGGGAAGATCATCGTCATGATAGATTTCGTTTCCACGAAAGAGAGATATACTATGGCAATGACCGGCAGGATCACCAATATGATCTGCACGATGATCACAATACGGCACAAAAATACGAAGAACCCCTTCTTCTTTCCCATTTCCGCCGACGCGGCACGGAAAGATCTGGCATTGCCGTACTTTTTGCTGTAGAATTGAATCAGCAGCATTACCGAAAGACTGATCAAAAACAGCAGCATTACCTGTACAGATGCTATCTCCATATGATTATTCGCCTTCGAGCGGACGATCTGCGTGCTGAGCACCTTGAACCCTCCGCCGATCAGATTCGGCGCCGAAAAGGAACTGATTCCCGAGGCAAATGTAACGATCACCGACGTCAGGACCGCAGGCAGGATCTCCGGCCATACGACATCTGCAAATACCCTTAATTTTGACGCTCCCATTCCTCTTGCCGCCTCGATCAGTGAGTAATCCATATATTTTAACGCTACATACACATTCAGATAAAAATAAACATACTGCGTATACGCGATCACAAACACAACCGCGCCAAATCCTTGAAAATGATACGGTATTTCCGTAAGCTGCAGAAGATATTCCAGGCCCTTCGTAATAATCCCGCTTTCCCCGTACAACTGGTTAAATGCGATCACGACAATAACCCCCGGAATCATCATCGGACTCAGAAGAAGAATATGCACGGCCTTCTTCTCCCTGCCTGCCAGGAATGTCATATAGAGAGCCAGCGCGATTCCTACTACCCCGCATACCAGCACCGAAGCCGCCCCCAGAAGAACGGTATTCCCTATCACACGGAGCTGGTTTGGATTCGACAGATATTCCTGTATATTCCCGATCCCGTAGCCGTTTTCCGTCTCAAATGCCTTAATGACAGTACAAAAAAACGGCACCACGATATACCCGGTCAGAAGAAAAGCCAGAAGCATATACCACAGACACTTTAACCATCCACTCTTCATTCCTCTATCACTTTTATTATTCATATCCACCCACCATATCGCCGATATTATTAACCGTCATGTACGCCGTATCATTGACGTGCCATTCATGGTACATTTTCCCGAGGTTTATTTCCACGATACGGTATTCCTCCTTTTGCGCGCTGACCACCGTATATTCAAAATACATGCCCATGAATTTCACTTCCTTTACCGTCACCAAGATCCCGTTTCCTTTATCGCGGCTAAGCTGTATCTGTTCCGGCCTCACACAGACAGACACCGAATCGGCAATACGCCTGCCCAGCAGGCTTTCTAATACCGCTCCTCCTATATGGTTCGAAGTCCCGACAAAATCAGCAACAAAATCCTGTCCCGGATCATCATAGATCTCCTTGGGCGTCCCCATCTTAAGAATTCTCCCCTTCTGCATTACGGCAACCCTGTCAGAGATAGACAGCGCCTCCTGCTGGTCATGGGTAATAAAAAGAGTCGTGATCCCCGTCTTCTTCTGGATCGCCCTGATCTCTTCCCGCATCTTCGTTCTAAGCGATACATCTAAGTTTGACATCGGCTCATCCAGTAGAAGCATCTGCGGTTCGATCGCCAGCGCCCTCGCGATAGCCACGCGCTGCTGCTGTCCGCCGGACAGCTCGTTCACTTTCCGATTCTGATATTCCAAGAGCCCTGTCAATTCCATATACTGCTCACATTTGTCCCGGATACCTGTCTTATCTTTTTTGCGGATCTTTAAGCCGTATGCAATATTATCCCTTACGCTCATATTCGGAAACAACGCGTAATTCTGAAACACGATCCCCATATTTCTGCTTTCCGGCGTCCATGCCGTGATATCCTTCTCTCCGTTTGCTACTGTTCCTTCGTCCGGAATGATAAAACCGGCGATAATCCGCAGAATCGTTGTTTTTCCGCAGCCAGACGGCCCAAGAAGCGTGAGCAGTTCCCCTTCCTCTATGGAAAAATTGACCTGATCCAATACCTTCTCCTTCGCATAGGCATGGCTTATATTCTTCAATACTATATTACTCATATTACATTCTCCCAAATAGACATATATAAGAAATAGCGGAACCCAGTATCAGTCCCGCTACTTCCAACCAGTTTTAATTGTCTGACGCAACCGCTTTGTCGGCATCCAGATAATCTGTCTCCCATTTTTCAAGCCAATCCGACTGATTTTCACCGATCGCAACCCAGTCAAGCTCCATAGACTTATACTCTGTCTGCATCCACTCTGGGCAGTCCGGCAGCGCGCTGTCTAATGCAGGCAGACGGCTGAATTCGTTCGCAACCATAGCCTGTGTCTCGGCGCTTCCCGCAAATTCAAGAAAAGCATCCGCAGCGCTTGGGTGCGGTGCATTCTTAATCTTCGCGATACAGTCTGTCAGCACGATCGCACCGCTCTTCGCATCGATCACTTCCACCGGAAGTCCGTTCTTATCACGGTTTGTAATGATATCATTCAATACCGCAATAGAGACCGGCGCTTCTCCCTTTCCAACCGCCTCGTACATCATACTGCCGCTGTTATAGTAATTCTTTGTATTGGCATCCAACTTCTGGATATAATCCCACGCTGCATCTTCGCTGTCATTCTGCGAAATATTATAAATCAATGCCGTGATTGCAGACCGCATGGATGATGATAATGAATCACGCGTAACGATCTTGTCCTTGTACTCGTCATCCGCCAGATCACTCCAGTCAGACGGAGCCTCTTCTGCAGACATATGCTCTGTATTATAGAACATCATAACCGGAGTCTTGATCGTTCCAAACCATTTGCCGTCCGCATCCTTATAATCGTCTGACAGTTCAGAAGCCCAGGCCGGGTCTGCCGAATCGAAACACTCCTCACCGTTAAGCTGCATATAAGTAGCCGCGTCCCCGCCAAACATAATATCCGCCTGAGGGTTGTCCTTCTCACTCCTCACACGGTCTGCCAGTTCGCCTTTCAGATTGATATACTCAACTTCGACGCCTGTCTCCTCTGTGAACGCATCCCCAATCGTCTCCAACAGCTCTTCCGGATGGGTCGAATATACAACTACCACGTCCTCTAACTCTTCCGTCTCTTCGCCCGGCTCTTCTGTGCTCTCTGTGCTCTCCTCAGATACGCTGTCATCCTTGGATGAACTGCTGTCCGCTCCCCCGCAGGCTGCCAAAGACAGAATCATTGTCCCCGTTAATAATGCTGAAAACCATCTCTTTTTCATACCTTTTCCTCCTGAAATTAATATTTTTGACCTCTCAACCAAAGTCATTGGGACGATTGTATCACGCATATTCTAAACTGTAAACGGATTCACCGGAATCTTTTATTTAATACTCTTATAAACTTTATTATCTTTTTTTATAATTGCAGTCTCTACTGCAGATCTCCCGCCGCTCTCACCTTCACCCGGTTCGTATTGCCCGGATAATACGCCAGCGGTACATCCTCCGCCTCAATGATCTCCACAGTCTCCCGAAGCGCCCCTGCCGCCACCGCAAGCTCGGCGGCCTCCATTTTCGCCTGTTCAAGCGCCTTCTCCCTTGGAATATCGTCATAATCGATCATCCACCCGCGGCAGATAGACGCCCACATAGAAAAGGATCAGCCCAACTTCTCCGCCTTCCGCCATCCGGCGGATATTCGCGCACTGTCTCTCTACATCCTCCAGAATATTAACAAATCCCGTAATCACGATCTCGCTGCCGAAAAATTCTCCCTGGGGAAACAGCTCATCGATCAGTATGCCCGGATCGACGGATTCTAACACCGATATAGAAGAGACGATCCGCGGCAGTCCCTTTGCTCCGCCCAACACCTCCGCCCGCCGAAGAGACGGCAGACTCAGCAGATCCTCTACAGTCACACTCATCCGGCTAGATAACCGAATACTGCATATATTCGTACAGCAGCCTCGTCCCTTCCATGATCTCCGGCGGAAGAAGCGCACGCGCCGTCATCTTAGGCTCCGCATTCTGATCCGTCTCATCTTCCCTGCGAAGCATTGCGTAATCACCGTCTATCCTCTCCACGATATATGTACATTTTAACATAGTATTTCCTTACCCTTCCGATTGATAATAATGATCCCGACGCTCACACAGACGAGCGCGATCAGATTCTTCACGGATATTACCTGTTCTCCTAAGAATATTGCCGACATCGCAACCCCGAACACAGGAATACTGAATCCGAATATCGCAACCTTGCCTACAGAATTGTACTTCAGAAGCTCCGCCCATATGCTGAAAGCCACCGTAGACAGCAAGGACATATACAGCAGAAGAAGCGTTGATTTCAAGGCAAATCCTTGCACGCTTCCGCCGGCCGCCGCGCCGGTCAGAATCAGCACCGCACCGCCGAACAACAGTTGATAAGCCGTGATCGTCACCGGCTTCTCCCTGTCAGAGATCATCTTAAGCGTCACGCTGCTCAGTCCATAGGAAAACGCGCACACCAGGACCATCCCCTCTCCCATCAGGGAGAAGCCGCTGCTCCACGCTCCCGGCTCCAGATTGATGATAATGATCCCTGCAAATCCCACCAAACAGCCCGCAACCTTCTTCCAGGTAAGCTTCTCCGATCTCATCAGGAAATGCGCCGCTATAATAGAGAAAAATGCATTCGACGCGTTGATCACAGACCCCTTGGCCCCCGTTGTGTGCGCCAGGCCGATATAGAAACACACATACTGGACTGTCGTCTGCAAAAGCCCTTGTCCAAACACATACGGGACTGAACTCTTCTTCATCGTGATCACACCCTTCTCCAGCACACAGGCCAGAATAAAGGTAAACACGCCTGCCAGGAAAAACCGATACCCGGCAAATAATATCTGGCTCCCCGAGCCCTCTATCTGGAATAATTCATATCCTATTTTAACACACGGAAATGCACTGCCCCATAAGGCGCAGCACATCAATGCCAGAATCGTTCTGGTTACCGTATTCTGATAAAACCGTTCCATTATTCCTTCTCCGGTTCCGGATAATCCACACCCTGCGTATCTACCGTAACCTTCTTCATCTTCTGTTCTATAAGCGGCCTGTCATTATAATCCGTATCTGTATCCGCGATCTTATTCACAATGTCCATACCTTCGGTCACCTTGCCGAACGCCGCATATGAACCGTCCAGATGCGGAGAGTTCTTATGCATGATGAAGAACTGTGATCCTGCTGAATCTGGATGCATCGCCCGCGCCATAGACAGCACGCCTTCTGTGTGCTTCAAGTCATTCGCCACACCGTTCTGACTGAACTCACCTTTGATATTATATCCCGGACCGCCCATACCCGTTCCGTCCGGGCATCCGCCCTGGATCATAAAACCGCTGATCACACGGTGGAAGATCAGCCCGTCATAGTATCCCTTCTTCACCAAAGAGATAAAATTATTCACCGTATTCGGCGCGATCTCAGGATACAGCTCCGCCTTCATAATGTCCCCGTTTTCCATTTCAAATGTCACAATTGGATTCGCCATACTTCATTTCCTCTTTTCCCTGTTATTTATCTACTAAAATATCCTGTTCAGACGCTATCTATTGTAGCGGATAACAGGCGGTTCGTAAAGCTATTTTTTATATAGAATGATGCCGCCTTTCTCCTCATATCCAGTATTCCACAGTTCTTCCAGGTGAAGCCGCACTTTCTCCCCGTAAGTAGCGGCTATGATCCACATTCCCCGTTCCGTCTCCTCATACCCGACCACCAGGAACCAGTGCCAGATGAAATCCTTATACTTCTCAGCCAGCTTATGACGAAGCATCAGATACGGAACCGGAAGTCCCGCATCAATCTGCCCTCTGATCCTTTCCGCCGCTTCTTCATATGGATATTCTCCTGCAACCCCTTCCATCCCGATTCCAATATCTTGTACCGGCATCTGCTTCACCCGCGCCTCATCACAGATGTCCCGAAGATATTTCTCAAATCCTTCTATATACCATTCAAGTTTCTTCACCCCGTTCACCCTTGGCCTGATATACGGCTTCATGATCTGGCTGAACTTCTTATAGTCCTCCTTGTTGAGTTCTTCAATATCATAAGGGTACAGAAACTCCATTCCCATATATTTTGCAAAATAAATACAACTGTCGCACGCTGTCGCCGCAGCGCAGCCTCCGATATGCATAACAATATTCGTGAACCAATCCTGATTGCCGCCAAACGCACCATCTATTGTAAAATAATTCAGTAACTTCTCCATTAGACTGTACTCTCCCCGTATTATGATATACTCTGATTACTCATTCAACAATTTATGCAGCAAAATATCCCGATTGTTAATAAACAGTTCTGTTACAATATAGCTGTCCGTATCTTCATATTCACATAAATGAACCTCACCATTGTCAAAGCTATATATCTCCGCCTCCGGCATCCCCAGCAAGATCGGCGAATGCGTCACTATTATAAATTGTGCCCCGTCTTTCGCACATTTATATATGTCCATTAACAATGTTAACTGTCTCTGCGGTGACAACGCAGCCTCCGGTTCATCAAAAATAAAAATCCCGCCTGCTTTCATGTAGTTCTGCGCAATCGCCAGAAAGCTCTCGCCATGGGATTTCTCATGATATTCCTGTGAAGGATGCTGGATATCCGCATACTCCCGTTCCTTCGTCGCCACATTATAGAAGCTCTCCGCCCTCAGAAAATATCCGACTCTTGGCCTGCGGACTCCTTTTATAAGCGTAACGGCATCACACAATTCCGAGTGAGAATCATACGTCGAGAAGGAATAATTCCTGGTTCCGCCCTCCGGATTAAATCCATATGCAACGGCAATCGCTTCTAATAGCGTTGATTTCCCGCTTCCGTTTTCCCCTACAAAAAATGTTACCGACTTATTAAAATCTAATGTATGCACGTCTTTTATGGCCTCTATCTTCCTCAAATAGCTGTCCGCTTCAATCTTCTTCCAGTCGATCATCAATCCCTGAATAAACTGATTCTTCACACTTATCCTCCATATAAAATCTGTTTGCTCACTTCTCATTTTATAAGCCTGTCTGGAGATGTGCAAGCCATATATTTATATTCTTTTCACCTTAAAATATTGAGCGGCAGGCTTACAGACACGAAATCAACAAGAGCTACGCTTGCCGCAATTACTGATTTGCTGAAAAAGATAGTGAAAAGCGGCTTTAAATTTGGTACAATTCTTAAGGAAAGTATCAGATTCAGAGCAGACAAAGAGAGCAGCTTTATACAAAAGATAAAACTGCTCTGAATGT
>ERZ808024.155-NODE-155-length-56250-cov-6.165311_pt1 | contig 56250 bp, 72 predicted proteins | sample MGYA00380181_ERZ808024 | MGnify/ENA primary metagenome ERZ808024 (study PRJEB31490, sample SAMN06133413) | mouse gut metagenome | isolation source: Z2_1 | host: mice | place: China: Chengdu | collected 2015-05 ...
ACAGCGAAAGAAAATCGCCTGTCACAAAGTCAATTCAGATGCCAGGTATGTGGATATACAGCGAACGCCGATGTAAACGGCGCTCGTAACATTTTAGCGGCGGGGCACGCCGTTCTTGCCTGTGGAGAGATGGTGCAGTCAGGCCGCTCGTTGAAGCAGGAACCCACCGAAATGATTCAGGCGACAGCCTGAACGTCGTAGGAATCCACGTCCTTTAGGGCGTGGAGGATGTCAATGTGTAGCGCGTTGTATTACATAGTTAGCTTTACGTTGTAAAGATTTTATTGTCTTTACAGTGTGGTGCGTTTTCCGGCGGTTGCGCTGCGCTTAGGGGTATGTGGCCTCGCTGCTCCCTGGTATTTTCTTTCACCCTTCTATCTGATAACTTTTCTTGAAAGAGGCTGGGGTTTTATGAAACATTTAAAATATAAAGGATATTTAGGTACAGTTGAGCCGGATTTTGAAAATAATATCCTGCATGGAAAGCTGGCATTTATTCGAGATCTGGTGACTTTTGAGGCAGAAACATTAGCTGACCTGGAACGGGAATTTAAAACATCGGTTGATTTGTATTTACAGTCCTGTGTGGAGGACGGAAAGGAGCCTGACGCGCCCTTTAAAGGTGTGTTTAACGTCAGGCTTGATCCAGAGCTAGGCACTGGAAAAAGAAGTCATTAATCATCGCGCAGGGGCTTAATCGCCCCTTTTTGTTGCTCGCTGGCGTTGGTGTTTTCTGGTATTACGATGTAGTGTGTTGTATTTACAAGTAATGCTTTACGTTGTATTACGATGTATACTCTTTAATTGCTTGCAATCTCTTTTCACGTTCGTTGCTTTGTTCAGCCTTTTTCAGTTCACTGAATATGTACTCTTCATCTTTACCCGTGAGTTTTGAACCGGAGAGCAAGCGATTAACAACTTTACGTCGAATTGTGGGGTAATCTTTGGTTTGAGCGAGTATGGACAATATGCGGTCACTGCTAAGAATCTGGCCTTTCCCTGATTCTACATAATGTAGAAAAAATGCGATTGCTGACACGCCCAAAAGAATTGTAAGGACGGCTACACCATCAAGACGAAACGTTGATATAAAGGAATGCGCGACCACTCCAATAATTGCCAAGCAGAGACATAAATAAATGAAGACGTTTTTGTTGCGTTGTTTTTTTTGTGCGCGATCATGATCATCTATGATTGCCAGTATCTTTTCTGGGGTTGGTTGAGCCATTTTTTTTCCTTATCAGGGACACGGAGTGTTTAATTATATAGCTTTACATTGTAAAGCTATGTTTGTCTTTACGATGTAAATGATGAGATGTGCAGTTAAAAGTGTCAATCAGGTATCATATAGTAAAACACTATATGATTTTCTATGTATCACATGCATAGCGATAAAACTGGATAAATGATTTACACTGTAAAGATTGAACTGTCTTTACAGTGTGTTTCATAAGTCATACGAATGAAATAATTTGCCTTTGTGTGTATGTGTGTGTATGATTGTTTTCAGGTTAGGGAGGACATATGAAATCTGCTGACCTGTTGAAAGAACTGATAGCTGCTGGTTGCGAGTTGAAACGGCATAAGGCAAGCAGTCACCAGATATGGTGGTCGCCAATAACAGGAAAAACTTTTCCTGTTCCTCATCCTAAAAAGGACTTGCCGCTAGGTACTGTCAGATCGATCAAAAAAATGGCGGGGATTTAATCCCCGCCGACTTTGGAGGTAGCCATGTTCTTTTCTGTTGGTGTCGAAACACCGAAAGATGATCATACAGCATACGGTATCACCGTTCCGGTTTTTGATTGCTTTGATTTTGGATGTGTTTCTGCTGCTGATTCTCAGGCAGAAATACCCGCAATGGCGCGTGAAGCGATATTGGCAATCGTGGAAGAGATGGTAATAAGCGGTGCTCATTCTGTTGATGATATTCATGATGAAGGGTGTTTGACTTATTCCGCCAACCCAAATTATAACCACTGTGATAGCTGGTTTGTAATTGATGTTGATTTGTCAGAAATTGAGGGCAAACAACAACGTATTAATATTTCATTGCCTGATGTATTGATTCGTCGTATTGATGGATATGTGAGAGAAAGTGGTGGCGTATACAAAGATCGTAGCCATTTTCTGGCTCAGGCGGCACGTCATGAACTTGCATATAAATAAAACTATCCCCGCGTTGTGCGGGGATTTTTTTTGATAGCTAACCGCTCGCCGCAGTCCAGCGACCGAGCATAGCGAGCGAGCGACGAGGAAGCGGAAGATCCACCGTTGCCAGGAGAAAAGCAGGTACGCACTATGCGTTCTGCCCTAATGATGCTTTCACAAACCACGCAGCCTGAACTATTACGCCATGAATCCAGCGCAAATCGGCATCACGATTTTCTTTTTTCATTTTTTCGCCACTTAAAGCCTTGCTTACGTGACTTTTTACCAGATTTTCGTGTAATTCTTTTGCTTCTTCAATTGTGAAACCACCAGGCAAATTTGGCGCTTCTGCTTCCAGCGATGCCAGTGCGATTTCATAAGCCCGACGCTCAATATTGTCTCGGACGTCCAGGCTGCCTATACGCTCTTTGATTTCTTTAATTAGTTCTTTGTCCTCGTCGGTAAAAGTGGTCATTAGGGACTCCTTTTCATATTTATGGTTTTCTTGAATCAATTTCGTCTAGTTTGAGTTTTATATTTTGCTGGTCTGATTTTGGTAATTTTCTCATGCTCTCTTCAGTTATTTTTTTCATATCAAGAAATGCTCTTGCATAGAAGCGCAGACTTGCCTCTTTTTCATGTTGTGCAACATACCAGGTTGCGCCAGAAAATGCCGCAGACAGGCATAATGTGCACAGGGCACAAATTGCAATGGCTGTTTTGATACTGAATGGTTTTGCTGATTTAGTTAGTATCTCTAGTTGTTTTTTATGGTCGGAAGCAATTTGGTCAAAATTTTGTTTGATTCCAGAAAAAGTATTTATTGCTTGTTTGGTTATCTCGCTCTGACACTCATTAGATATTTGTCTTATATCGCTTTTTGCAATATTAATATCTTTATTAATATCAATGCTGCTTTGTATTATTTTATTTACTTTGTCTGACAGAACGGCATCCAGACGAGCAGGTGTCTCGTCTATAGCGTTGATAATTAAGTTTGCTGTTTTTTCGATCTGTTTTTCTAAAGCAATATAATCTTCAAGAAGATCGTTTATTTTTTGATCTTTAAACTCTTCAGAGATACTACGAGACATTGTTTTTCTCCAATTTTATGACCGGGTACATCCCGGCCATATTGTATCAGACGAGATTGAGGTTTTTAAAGGCAACATCAAGATCGCTGTTGAATCCATTCATCAACATTTTTACTGCTCTTAAATTTGACAAATCTTGCCGCTCTTCCTTTGAAGACGCTGAACGAATTAATGAACGAAAATCACGATTGTCATTATAGACATCATCATACTGTAGGCCGCTTTTATTTAAAATATTGAAAATGTTGTTATGGTAAACAACAACAGGATTTTCACCTACAATTTCTTTACATACGTCGTCAGCTAAGAAAACTGAATATTGTTTGTTAATAGGGGTGTCCTTTTCAGCAAGATTGAAAATTACTTTAAAACGATCCTGTTCAACACCCATAGCCATTAGTGTTGTAATGGTTTGAATTGAGTCTATTTGTTGTTTTGCTTCTCGCACAACAGGAACGATGAAATAATCAATAAGGTCATGACTTCCCTGATATTCATTCATCTGTACAAGGAATTGCTCAATATTTGATGAGCCTACGTCAATGATGGTGCATTCACTATCATCAATACGTTTGATAATTTCGTCAAACTCCTTTGCTGATAATTTCTCGTCATTTGTACCATCAGTGTTTAATGTTTCTACTTTTATAATTTCTGACCCCTCCAGACGAGGTTTCAATAAAGTTTGGCAAATGGTCGATTTCCCTACGTTTCCGCTATTATTTACAATTGCTAGTTTTAAGTACATTTTTCTTACCTTTTATTTCGTATATAATTTCCAAGAGTATTGCTAACTTGTACAAAGTTAGCACAATTCCAAGATTTTATTGTTTCTATAGATACATTGTTATCTATAGCTTGTTGAGCTATCTTTGCATTGTTGAAGCAAACTGGCAAATATGCATTAAGTATATCATTATCTTGCTTCGTTTTTCTGTTTTTGTCCTCAATGGTTATTGCTTTTTGATACGTTTTCTCTTTATTTGAAAGAAGATGAGAAACGTCTTTTTTCTCGGCCCTTTCTTTTCGTATGCGATGTAATATGTTTTCAAACGTCTTTAACGTTAGATCAAAACCTTCATCATTAAGAGCATTAACAATATCAATGTTTCTTATGCCTTGTTGCTGCGCTTCTTCTATTTCAGCAAAACGCTCTCTTATTCTTCCAGTTTTACTTCGCTTGACCTTCTGAGCTAAGAGCGAACCAAGTAGTTTATTTTCTCCATTGTTCATTTGTCAGTCTCCAGGACAGTGAAATCATGATGAGCAATTCTATCATGAACGTCAAGCAATTTTTGCTATGTATATGCTATGATTTTGCTATGTATATGCTATGTCATTGGTTTTTATGGTGTGTTTTTGCTATGTATTAGCTATGTTTATGGTGTGCATTTGATGTGTGAATGCTATGGAATCAAATAATTTTCTCAAACACAGGCACGATACCGATTGTACACAAGACCGTTCCGGTCATGTTACAATCGTGTGCCAAAGGGGGACGCCCCTTTGAAACCCCGAACGATGCAGCCGTTCTTATGCGGTTCTACGAACCTTGAGGACATATGAAGAAAAAAACCAACAAAAACGTTCATGTAACATTCAGACTTACCGAAGAAGAATATGCTCCGTTCGATAGGGCTATAAAAGAGCTTAATATTAGTAAGTCTGAATTTTTCAGGCTGCTTACTATTGGTAAAATAAACACATATGCATCTGATAAACGTAACATACCAGAATACAAACGTTGTCTTTCTCAGTTGAGTTGGGCAGGAAACAACATAAATCAAATAGCGCACCGATTAAATTCAGATCATTTAAAAGGTATTATATCAGAATCGCTTTATAAAAAGGTTTTAAATGGACTAATCGGTATTCGTGATCGCCTTCAGGAGATAGCTAAATGATTGTCAGATACGGTGGTGGTAATGATGGTATCGTTGATTATCTGATAAATGGTCGCAAAGCAGAACGCCAGTACACGCGTGATGAACTTGATCATCGTGTCGTTCTTGATGGTGATTTACAGACTACAGATAAGATTATTGATTCTATTGAAAACAAAAGTCAGGAACGTTATTTGCACATTACTCTGTCTTTTCATGAAAGTCATGTGTCGAATGAAGTGTTAAAGGCTGTTGTTGATGATTATAAAAAATTATTGATGAATGCTTATCATCCTGATGAATACTCTTTTTATGCGGAAGCTCATTTGCCTAAAATTCGTCATATCCAGGATAATAGCACTGGGGAACTTGTTGAAAGAAAACCACATATTCATATTGTAATTCCTAAAGTAAATTTGATTACTGAAAAGTTCCTAAATCCAGTGGGAGATGTTACCAAAGGGCATACAATTGAACAGCTTGATGCTATACAGGAATTTATTAATAATAAATATAATCTTGATAGCCCTAAAGACTATCCGCGTAAAGATGCGGATTACGGAAAAATTATAAGTAGAGTTAAGGGAGATCTTTACAAAGAGCATCACTCTGAATTGAAAGGTGAGTTGCTTTCGCGTATAGAGAACGAGAAAATTGAAAATTACTCTGTATTCAAAGATATTGTTGCAGAGTATGGTGAACTTCGTATAAGAAATGCTGGTAAAACCAATGAGTATCTGGCTGTAAAATTGCCGGGAGATAAAAAATACACAAACTTAAAAAGCCCTCTTTTTCGTCAGAATTACATTGAGACAAGGACATTAACACTTGAAAAACCAACACACAAAGAGATAGAAAAGAGACTTAATACCTGGTTAAATAAAACAAGCCATGAGATTAAGCATATTTTTAACCAGGCGGAGAAAACAAGGGAACTTTACAAGACATTAAGCCCTTCACAACAAATTGATTTCCTGCAAGAGAGGATAAAAGAATATGACTCAAGAGAAAAACTTAACGAAAGAAATTCTCAGCAAACGTCAGGACGAGCGGGAGGTTACAAGTCGTGTCCTAAAAAGTTTGCCAGAATCCGTCAATCTGAAGCAACAGTCGGATTGTCACGTATGCCCCAACGCGGTATGGTTTACGGAATCAATGGATTCACAAGACCCGACTCTGTCAGTGTATTGTCAGATATTTCGCAGCGTGATCTGGCAGAGCAATTACCGCAAAGAGAACATCCTGGTCAGGATGTGCGACGGGATTATGATAGACAATTCACAGAGTCAGGAATAAAAAGTCTTGAACGCTCTTCTTTTTTGTGTGAAACGATGTTTCAGACTCTGAATGAGGCGGCAGAGAAAAACGAAATTACAACGATGGCAGAAATTCGCAGAAATATTGATCCTGTCAGGTTTCTGTCTTCTGCCGCCGAGCGTTTTAATATTATTCCAGCGCAGCATAAAATCAGAACAGCAAAGGACGGTTCCCCCCGGTTTTCTGTGGGGAATCGTAATATGAACGCATCTGATTTTCTGACAAAGCATATTAATCTTGCCTGGAAAGATGCGAAATCCTTTCTGCTTGAGGTTTATTCACAGCAGTTAGAAAACACGCCATATACGCGCTATCCAACCTACAGACGCCTTACGCATCATGAAGCCCGTGAGCGTCTTAACTCACTGAATTTATCGGAAAAAACATTACGAAATACTATCAGATTTGAGCGTGGCAAGCTGTATAATGATCTGCGAGAGATGAGACGCGAGTTGAAGTTAATACCACGTGAACAGCGTGATATTGCCGTGGGTGTGATTGTTTACAAAAAACTAACCACACTTGAGCGTCTTTCTGAACTCGACACAGAGGGGCGACACATTATTCGTCAATATCATGCTGACTGGCATAAGGATAAAGATGAAATGAAAGCCCTTGAACGTCTCAAAAGCTATCTCAACTTCGATGAAATCAACGCCATTTCTGCTGACGAACCCGAACTTTCGCTTCAGAAAGCGGTGGATTCCCAGCGCCGCTTAGAAGAGGCGAAAAAGATTAACACCAAACTAAAAGATCTTGTGATGGATAAGCAGGATTCCAGGATTGTTTATCGCGATCAGGAATCGGAAAAGCCTGTCTTTACCGACAAAGGGAACTTTGTCGTTGCGGGTAAAAATCCCTCAAAAGAAGAGATCGGAATAATGCTTGAGTATTCCAGGGAAAAGTTTGGTGGTGTACTCAAACTTACCGGCTCTGAAGATTTCAAAAAAATGTGCGCTGAAGTTGCCGCAGAGCAGGACATGAAGATTATTTTACGCCCGGAGCAGTATCAACAGATGATGCTGGAATTAAAAGCAGAACTTCAGGGTAATAAGTTTGAGCAGGTGGAAACACAGGAAAATAGCCAGGAGTCCGAATCCAGAATAGAGAAAGGTGATGCATTGAAGGAACAGGCCACCGAGCAAGCACAGGTCGCGGAGCAAGCACAGGTCGCGGAGCAAGCACAGGTCGCAGAGCAGGCCACATCTTCATATGATCCTGGTGTTATTACCAGGGCAAACACCCTGGATTCACAGATGCTTAGTAAAGGCACAAATGGTGAATTTGGCTATTTGAAATCTCTGGATAGCGATGAAAATGAGATTTGGGAAGTGCTGGGACATGTACCTGGAGACAGCGATGATATTTTTGACGTTGCCAGTTTTGATAATGAAAACGACGCAAAAGAATTTTGCAAAATTGTGAATGAGTTAGGTATTGACAGAACACAGGCTCTGATTCAGGAGCAGCTTACTACTCAACACGATCAGGCTACTGCGCAGGTGCATAATAAACAGGAAATTTATTGTGTAAACTTTAGTCACCTCCATGATGAGAATGAGGGCGTTGTATTTCATTCTAAAGATGCTGCCATTGACTTTTATGAGGGAAACAAATCTTCTGCAATAGAAAAATATGAAAGCAATTATTTAAATGGTGATGGTTTTGAAACTATTGTGCTTATGTCTAAAACTGTCTCAACCGATGAATTATCCTCTTATCCAGAGGGGGGGATAGTAACGCTTGATAAGCCATTTGAAGTAATTGCCAATTCATATGAAGAATACCATACTCCAGTGTATGCGGTGTCTTTCTCGAAGGATGAATTCAGTGAAGATATTAAGACTTTTGAGTCATTGCACGACGCAACTGAATACAAAAATAATATACTTCAGGAGCACGGGCTTAACCAGGATGATATCTTAATCACACCTGTAACAAGAGAAGAAATCGCCTTTAAAGGAATTAAGGACGCTGTTAATGACGCTAATATGGCAGTGATGGAACAGGCGGGGGATTCGTCCAGAGAATCACCAGAAGAGATACTCGCCAGTATTTCAGCTAACGAGCATATGATATCCGGGCTTGAAAACTTCCTGGTTAAAGATCGTTCTCAGTTCAGTTCCTGCAATGGGGATATCGTTGTGGAGGCGGAAATTACCAGGGGGGAAGGTGGTCTTTATCACCTTGCTGTTGCTGGTAAGTATGGCTTAGAGCGTGGTGATGCAGTTGCCAGAGTGGATGTTACAGAGCAGCAATTCGCCGCCATCACTGGAAAAACACCTTCTGAAGTTTTAACGGGGGAACAAACATCGGCTCGTGTTCCGGTAATTACAGGTATCCATTTCAGTACAAGGGCTATTGAAAATGTGAATAAACTGGAACAACAGAAGGATTATGTCTATTTCTCAACACATGAAGGTCTGAATGCTGAAATAAAAGATTTCAGCTCTCTCAAGGATGCTATTGAGTGGGGCCGGGTTGAATGCGAGCTACATGATCTCAATAAGCGCGATACTGTCATTTATCGCGTCGAGTCTGAACATATTTCTCAGGGGATTGACGCTGTAATGAAAAATGCTGAACGCGTGGAGCGTCATGAAATTGAGAAAGCACAGGGACGGGATTGCACGCCGGAAGACGGCAAGATTCTTGAGGCAATTGATCGCTTTGAGGACAAGTTCAGAGGGGAAGGACTGAAGTTCGAAAGGGAGAAGGCCGAATCCGATTTGCTTAATCACGGATTCACTCGTGAAATGGCAGAAGATGCTCTTGGAAAACAATTTGTCCAGGCCAGAGGAGAGCATATAGAATCGCAGCAGCAGCGTGACGATTTACAGGAAAGATAATAAAAAAGCCCGGTCACTGGGACCGGGCTTTTATTATTAGGTATTTTGACTTTTTAAATTTGAGAAAACTCTAGTATCCATGAGCCACCAATTACAAAGCCTACCAAAATAATGGCATAAATTATAAATTGGAGTACAAAGTCCGACCAGTCTTCTATATTTTCAATAATAAAAACACCAATGCATATCATTAATATTGCGGAAGCAATAAATGCCCATCCCCAAAGAGGACTGAACTGAGTAAACGGCGAGATAACACAATCCGTGTTGTCAAGACATGGTGATTCGTGTTGTGTCAGTATGTTATAACCCATCCAGATAGCTGACACTGGCAGTAGAATAAAAGCACTCATAATTATTGCTCTTACAGATAATCTCATAAACATAAATACCATCAATAGTGGCAAAAACAGAAAAATAGTGAGCATATTAATAACCTTCTTTCCTTTATTTGTTATGGGGAAGTTATACGCACCTTTATAGCTGGAGAAGTTCCAGCATCCACGTACTGAAAATTGCCAGGCCACTTGCAAAAAGAAACATGACTATATCATGACGTGACCAGCGTTTTTTATTTTTACGGAGAAAATATACGCCAGCACATGTGGTTAATATTGATTCCGCAATCAAAAACCATCCTATAAGGGTACTGAACTGACCAAATGGGGGAGCAACACAGACGATGTTATCCAGACAGGATTCATTTTCTGTGAGCATATGAAATCCCATCCAGAGTGATGACACTGGCAGAAACACGCCCACTGCCGGAATTATTAGTCTGGCAGAGAATATCCTTATCAGGAGTATCAATAGTGATAAGAACAGAAAAAGAGTGATCATGTTATGTTTCCTGTTATTTATTGATGTTCAGATAAGCCCAAGTGCCCGTATACCGCAAACACCTAAAAAAACTGCCAGACCACAATAAACCAGAACCATAACCGCATCAGCCCATGAGAAATGCGTTCTGTTTTCGTAGATGAAAATACATCCGGCTGCAATGGTTATTACTGCTACAGTAAGAAAAAGCAATCCCTGCCAGGGGCTGATATAGGGTACAAACAAAAAATGGGTGAGCATACATCTCCCTCGTCTTTAGTGTGTAATAACGGTAACTCAATTTCGAAACGGGATTTGTTTCCACATGTTGATTTCATTCCTGCGCTCTGAATTTATTTTTATTATAGACGTACATTAGTTTGTTATATGTGTTTACAGGAATGTTCTTTATAATACCGTCGCAATCAATTTTATTTACATTGTCGCTAAATAATCCGTTATACGCATTTTCCTCTACGATTTTACATGCAGCTAATGCTTCACCTGCTTTGATATCCTCATCGTTATAGGTTGGTATCATTATTGAAGTAATAATGCCGGAAAAACATAAGACAGCTAAAATACCACTTATATTAAATGTCTTTTCATTTTCCGTTAGTGCGGACCATACCGCTGATAAACACGAGAGCATAAAAAGAATTATGCAAGGTATGGCGAAGTATCCCAAAGTTTGGTTATATATAAGCATTTTACTTTCCCTCAATTTTGTATATCTAATGCGGCATACTGTAGGTATCGTAGAGGAAAAACATTCATACCACCTATAACACTATTAAGATAGCCTGCCAGATATCCATTTCAGACAGGCTATATACAGGGTTCAATTCATTCTATGAAAGGTGTATAGGGATTGCTAATGTTTGTGTCGATCAAAAATCTAATATTAATAGATGAAAACTAATATACATATTTCCAGACGGATGGAGGGACTTTATCGTAGAGTTTATTCATTGTGAGTTCCGCAAGCCTGTGATCGGCGGCGGCATTAAACGACTCAAGCTCAGAAGGGGGGAGGCAGTTTTGGTTTTTTTCAATAATCTTTTCAAGTGTGTCGAGTGTTGAGCAACGTCTTAACTGAAAGAGCCAGTCTTGTTTTGTTTTCATTGTACAATTCCTGAAGAACATCCTTGCCCTATAATAGCTACAACGATGTTTGATTTCTACTGCTGGGTTTATTGACGGGAGAACGGGCAGAAGAAAAGCCGCTGCCGCGCCCCCGTTCTTATCGGAAGTAAATATTATAATTAGTAATTAAGACAAGAACGAAAAACAAAAGCGGAAACACATTTTTAATGGGGGGGACTGCGTCCGCCAGCCCCATTGTACTTACAAAACTGAAAGCAGCCAGTAATAGTGAAAACATACCGAAAAAACACGTCTCAATAACATTGCCCGTGGGAAAAGATATTCCGATAGATTTAGCCAGGGAAGACACTATTCCGAAAGAGTTAGCCACGGAAGACACGGTAGTTAAAACGACAAAGAAATTGTTAACAGGGAAAACAGAGTCGTTTCTGGCAATTGTGCTATCTTTATCCTTTTTTAAAATAATAAATTTCATTTATCCATCCCCCTAAAGCAACGTCTAATAATCTATGTTATGCGCATCAATGAGTGCACGTAGATGTTCTAACTCTTTCTCTTGCATCTGGCATAGATGATAGAGATTATCACATTTCGTGCGATATTCAGAGCATTCAGAAAGAAGACTGGCTGTTTTCAAATGTAACATCAGGATTATCACTAAAAAAACTAATACACTAACAGAGAAAAGCAACAAACCATTCACCATAAAATCTGTACTCTCCACGCCGAGAAACGAAACATGAGAATTATCATCAAAATAAACGGATATTTCAAAGGATAACGCCCTCCAGAGAAAAGGAGGGCTGTAGAATCATTTCTCGATGAGAAACTCATCAAGGGAACGACCTCCTGCCAGTGCTTCAGCAATCGGTTTTGGCGCTCGCCCACGACCAGACTTGGCTATTAACTGAAGCAATTCCTGACCTGAAAAGCCATTTCTGCTTTGCTTTCACTTCTTAGCCCTTGCCGGAAAACCCAGCTTCCCTGTTTTCTTATCCTCAAGGACAAGAACCGCATCATACGTTCCACCGCTTTTCTTTTTAAATCCCTTAATCAAATCGGTTTTTCCTGATTTAATAAGTTTTTCGGCCTGTGCCTGGGTGATTTTCTTGCCAGAAAACTCATTCCAGATTTTAAATTCACATCCTGTACAGGAATAGCTTTTTGGCCTGATAACAATCTGTTTACCACAGGAAGGGCAAGGAGAGGACAGGCGTTGTGACTGACCAGACGGCGTGCCGGGGGCAACTTTTATGTCGGCGCTATTCGCATTACCGATCATTGCTATCAGGTCATCGTACAGTTCGTCAATGAACTGTTCGACGGTCATTTCTCCGTTTTCAATGAGTGTCTGTTTTTCCGCCCATAATGCCGTCATATCGGGATTAACCGCAATGGCTGGCAGGGCATCAATCAGGGCGTATCCGGTATCTGTTGGAATAAGTTTTCCTTTTTCCAGGGTGATATAGTTCCGTTTTTTCAGCGTTTCCAGCATGGAAGCTCGCGTAGCTGACGTACCAATGCCACCATGCTCATCCTTTTTATCCCGATCTTTATCCTTCAGTAATTTTTTAATCACTGGATCAGTGACAAAATCTGCGACACGAACAAGCGCGGCAAGTAAAGTGGCTTCGGTGAATAATGGCGGTGGCGTTGTTTTCTTCTCATTCACAACCACTTCTTTTGTCGTCACTGTTTCTCCTGTGCGAATTTTACAGAGCAGATCAAAAGCGGAATCATCATTTTCGGCTTCTGATTCCTCATCCCCGGTATTTTCCTCACCAAGAAACGCTTCAAATCCGCTGTCTGTTGTTTTCCTGGCACGGGCATAAAACGACTCATCACCACACTGAATGGCAACGGATACTTCCTGGTATGTTTTTTCAGGCATGAACTGAACAAGATAGTGTTGTGCGATTGCCAGGTAAACATTGCGCTCGTCACTGCTCAGCGCGTTTACATCCGGTACGTTAACGGTCGGGATTATCGCCGTATGCGCAGTCACTTTCGCACTGTTAAACGCCTTGCTTTTACGTGTCGAATCAACGTCCAGTGGCTGATCGAATACTGACTTCAGGGCATCGAGAACCTGTGGTGCTTCGCTGAATTGTTCATCAGAAAGATATGAGCAATCTGAACGGTTGTAAGTAATTGCTTTGTATTTTTCACGTAGCTGCTGTGTGATATCCAGCGTTTGTTGTGCCGTCATTTTGAACTTCTTGTTCATGTACTGCTGAAGCCGGACCAGGTTAAAGGGCAATGGTGCAGCCGTTTTTTTATCGTCTGTTGCTGCTGCTTCAACTGTCGCTGGTTTTCCTGCAAGGGAAGCCGCTGTTCCATTCGCCCACGCCTTATCAAGTAATTTACGGTCTGTCAGTGGTGCGAACTCACCAGGTTTCCAGTTCGCCCTGATAACATCAACGCCGCGTTGAAAATGCCCGGTCATGGTGTAGTAGAAACTGGATTTATGATTCTTGTTGGCACGGGTGCGATTTACTATCAGGCCAAGAATAGGCGTCTGAACACGCCCGACCGAAAGTGTCCCTTTATAGCCTTTAGCCCGTGCCGGGATCGTATAAGCACGCGTCATGGATAAACCGTATATCGCGTCGGCTACAGAACGCGCCAGAGCCTTGAGATAGAGTCCTCTGAAGTCACGGTTATTTTTGGGATTTGCCAGTGCCTTTTTCACTGCCGGAAGGGTGTTGTCGTTGATCAGAACGCGCTTAACGGGTTTTGTGTTGCCTGCATATTCCAGGACCTCATCGACAAGTAGCTGTCCTTCGTCATCAGGATCGCCAGCATGAATAATTTCGGTCACATCAGCACGCCTGATAAGCTCAATAATCGTTTTAACCTGTTTTTCGGCGCTTTCTACAGGCTGGTATTTTACGGGATAAAGACGCAAAGGGAGTGTTTCAATCTTCCACTCTTTGTATTCAGGATTATAGTTTTCGGGGGGCTGTGATTCGATAATATGACCAAAACAGTTAGTCACAATAGTATTATCACTTTCAAACCAGCCATCATGACGGGTAAAATTGCCACCAAGCGCCTTAACAATATCATTCGCTACTGCGGGTTTTTCTGCGATAAAAAGTTTCATTTTGTTATCCTTTACATTGAATTAATCTTTTGGCACAACGGATAGCACGTTCTTCTGATACTGCCTGTTGCCAGTTATCTTCACTTACTGGATGTCTGAATCTGCGTTCACAGCCATTAAAAGCAAAAATCCCCTCACGGTTAAGTATATTAGTTGCAATATCCTGGTCTTTAATTCTCAAAAAGGCTGTTACGGCAAAACCAGAATACGAAGAAATTTTTGAAATGATGCATTCATCAGCTTTTATTAACGCGGCAAAAGGAACTATCTTTTGATGACCACACGAAATCATAGGGAGTGTGTGAATATCATAATAAGCTATTGAATGACAATCCATGCGGGTATCATCAATAGCTGCCAGCCAGAATCCTGTCTGGTCTTTTATTTTTCTGCTAATATCTGAATCTGAAACCCCAGGATTTAATAAATATCCACCATAACAGACATGGAAGGGGTGAGTAGATTCATCAATATCAGGAAGTTCTTTTACCGGATTTTCTTTCCAGTCCTTCAGAACACCGAATTCAAGAGCATCCAACAAAAACTTTCGTTCAAATCCATCAAACAATGCATATTGCATGTAAAACCTCTCAAAGAAGCTCTGATTTGTTGACCTCATGGTGAAACAGTTCACCATTGCGTAAGACAAACAGGTAAGAAAACTTTCTTTCCTTATCTTTCAGCCAGTTTTTATATTCAGAAAGGATAAGCGCCCAATCATCGGCGCTGTAATGAGATTCGATGACTCATTATCCTTTTAGTGATGAGTTGATTATTTTTAAAATATGCCTGCCTTTAATTAGCATGTTTCTGGAAACAGCCTGATTACGAATACCTCTCATCTGGTCAAACTGATAGGTTAAATCATGTTCTTTTCGTGAAAGTCCAAGAGTGGCTCTTTCATTATCCATCAGGACTGAAATTGCAATATATTCTCCAGATGCACACCAGTCTGCATAACTGGCAACGCAATGTTCCATCTCCTGACCTTCCTGACACAGAGCATCAAATGTAATTAATTCATTTACACAGTTATCAATTTTCTGCCAGTTTATCCCGGTTCCTTTCCATTTTTGGGTTGCGGGAATAACGTTATTCTTCACTTGCCGCGTCCATTCATCAGATAGTCTCCAGAAAGAAGGCCACTCCTGGTTTTTATGAATTAACCGTTCTTCTGCTAACAACCAGTCAATTGCATGACACAACTGATTCGTTTCCATTTCCCAGCGTGATGTTTGCCTGGATTCAGTATTACGGTCATAAAAGCCAATGTTTTTAAATAAATCACGATGATATTCAAGCCATTTTGAGCATATACGATAAATATCATTTTCTTTTTCTGGGTAAGCTCGAATGCTAATATAATCGATAATCCAGTAAATTGCTCTTACAGGATAGTTCTTGATAAGTGGATGGCGTAATAATCTGACTGTTAATCTGAATGATGCATTATCATGGTTATAAATTAAAGCATATACTAATGATAAACTAACATGTCGTAAACTTCTGAACTCACCATAACTAAGCTCATAGGGAAAACAAAGTCTTTCATATAACTCTTTTGTCTTTCCTGATAGCATAAACTGACCCTTTTTATGTTGTTGTCTTAGAAGACCAACCATAGGCCACAATCCGCAAAAATCTATATCATCCAGAATATGGATTCGCTTTGAAAAATCCAGATAGTCCTCAAATAATGCCTGACGAATTGAATTGTAAGCTATCGAACAATGTGAAGCTCTGGAATATTGTGCAAATATCTTTTTATCTACCATTATCCATATGGCTTTGCTCAATGCTTTTGAAGCATTAAGCTCATTATCCACCCCTATAATTTTTAATGCTCTGTGATAAATTTTGTTTTTTATCTCTTCGAGTAAATCATGTCTGCTGATATATTGTACGTTATCGGGGTAGTTGAATGATGCTGTTTTACCAAGGCAATGAATAATGCCATATCTTCCATAATAATACGAGTTATATACACTGAGTGGATATAGTGTGGAAATATAACGACTCTCACTGTTTTCCTCTTCCTCTCCAACGCGGAACAAATAGAGTTTGTCTTCAATTGAATATCCAGCCTCAATCAATGATTTGATGATGTAGCTAATCGCATATTTTAACCAGTCGTCCATGTCGTATGCAGATTTTTTAGACCAGAATAAAAAAATCTTACCAGGAAATGAATTTCTTCTGGTCCATACCCCAGTGTGCTTATCTCTTAGCTTGTATCCCCACAAAGTGATTTTGTTATTCTTTTTGTTTTTTCTAATACGAAAAACGCCACAAATGATAATGGAGATATACTTTTCATTCTCCTCTGTTTTTACAAGACGAAGCCCCCCTGTATTTTGATAGATTTTAAAAACATCATGCAACGTAAGAATATTATTGTCCCTTGTCTGTTGATTAATTACATACATGCCGCCCCCTGTTAAAAAGAAGCCTTTAATATTGCACAAAGATAAAAAGACAGAATCATGGCAAACTAAAAGAAGAATGCATTTTCTTGCCCCCTTAATTTCTGATACGCCATTCCCACGGTGGAACCGGATTTGTATCAGCCCACAAACCGCGTTTTTGTTTCTGCGCTTCCCGTTGCAGAGCCGGTAATGACTCATCCGCGTTGTAACGTTCATATACCCATGCAGCGCCAGACTGAACCATAAAGCGGCTGGCATCCGTGCCGTTCGTCGTGAACACATGACCGATAATGCGTCCGTAGCGGTCTTTATGTGAATAAGAGACTGTCACCTGTTTACCTGCAACCAGAGTCTTAAGCTGACTTGTTGACCAGCGTCCAAAAGGTTGTTTCTTTTCAGGGGCATCGATGTTTATCAATCGGACTCGAATCGGAACTTCATACACAACCATTTTTGCGGGTAGTGTTTTAATTTCTATGGTGTCGCCATCGAGAACGCGAATAACTTTCCCCTGAAGAATTTTCTGGTTAAATGTATAAGGTATTCCACTTGCATTTGCAGACTGAAAAGCAGTAAGCAGAAAAATAAATGTTGTTAATAAACTAACGCTAATTTTTTTGCGTAACGGATAGCACATTATTTTTATTCGCTTTCTGCCACGTTTATTAATTTCTTGTTTGTGCATAATTGAATCCTCTAATTTGTTAATGGACAAATCATTACCCGTTCATCAATGTTTGTAGGAAGTTCGCCAGGAGTAGGGACGCGTTCTCCTCGCTGGGCGGCTTGTGCCAGTGTTCGTAGCAGCAACACGCTGGCATGAAATATGGCCTGTTCTTTTGTGGCTGCGCTTGTTTCCAGGTCGAAATCACTCAGAGTCACAACGACTTGCCCGTTTCTGTTCTCGACCGTTGCCGGGTAGGGAACAAAATAGGGAGCGATTTTGCTGGTTTGCTTGCGTCGGGCATCGAGTTTACTGACAAGTTGATAAGCCCGAAGGTGTGTGTATCGTTTCAACATGTTCAGGGAGCGGTGGCCTGAAATAGCGGCAACCTCAATGACGTTCAATGTACCAAGTTCGAAAAATCGGCTGATGGCCTCATGACGGAGGTCATGAAAATGCAAATTTTCTATCTTCAGTTCGTGAAGTGCTGTTCGCCAGGCACTTTTGAATCCCGAAGAGGTATAAGAAAAAATATTACCGTTAAGCTGTGTAGGCAGCATTTGCAGGTAACTACGGGCTTTCCTGGATAGCGGAACATCGCGTGGAGCACCATTTTTGGTTGTTGGAAGATGAGCTACCCCATGTTGCAGATCGACGTGTTCCCAACGCAATGACAAGATTTCACCTTGTCGCATTGCTGTTTCCAGCGCCAGATGAAAAATGACGTAAAGAGTCTGGTTTTTTTCTTTGAAGTACCGGGAAAGTCGGCGTTCTTCACCTGACGTCAGGCGACGATCGCGCCCGCTACTGATTTTGGGTTTTCTGACCAGTTCGACAGGATTCATGCGGCATGTTCCCCATTCCACACGGGCGATATTGAATAATGATGACAACAGGGCAAGTTCAAGACGGACGGTGTTTCCGGTTATTTGACGCCCCGTTCGGGGGTTAATTTGCGCCAACCGTTGATCCCGATAATTGGCAATATCAACAGTGGTAACGTCATCCATATAGCGTTCAGCAATAGGGTGACGTTTAATCACATTTACGCGATAAAACTCCTGTAGATGACCTTTTTTGTGGATGGATACTGTCTTCAGGTATTTGTCCAGCGCCCGGCTGATTGTCATTTTGCGAATTTTGATTTTCTGAAACATATCCCCTCCAGACAAAAAAGGGGGGAAGGTAGAGATTCTTGCTTCGAAATGCAATATCACCGTGCCAATCCGGTACGTGGAAAAAAATTGGCGCAGGTGATAGCCAAATTGTTACCGCTTCAGCTACTGCGTGGCGTTGGCCTGGAGCAACGGCAACATGTCCATCTGGCAAGAAAGTCATTGGTGGAGGCGGTCAATGCAGATCAAATACCGGATTTATATGGCTCACGCGTTCCATGCCTTCAGGCAACAATGCATGGACTGCCAGTTGCGACACGACCGAAGATCAAAATGGTTCAATTACAGTTTACGCCATTTGCCAGTGACGATACTTATCACTGGCAAACCACGATGTAACTACATTTCCCCGACAGGTCAGTTCGGTGAGTACCGCCATAAAAGTTGTATTCGTCATAGAAGCCGCATTTCACAATTCGATTGGCATCATAGGTTGCAACTGACCCCGCAAAATAATTCGGCTTCCACCCGTGCGGATTTTCTGCATTACTGACACTCCAGGTACACTGGCTGGCAGAAAAACCAGATGGCAATGGGATCTGTTGTCCATTTGCTATTTTTCCTGTCAGAACAGTGCTACCTGATGCCCTTCTCCACGTACCGGATTGGCACGAAAGTATCGCCCCTGTACTGTCGCGGCCTACAAGCCCGTTAGGGGAGCAGGAAGCGCCAGCCGTTGCTGTTTTTTCAAGCTGTAAATACTCGCCTGTATAGAGGCGTCCATCAGCGCGTACAGTTCCACCTTTTACCTGGCCGCCAGTGTAAATCCCTTTATTATTCACGCTGCGCAACCAGGATGAATCGGACATATACCAGCCGCCACCATAGGTACTGTTCATCCAGCCTTTGCTGTTTTTTGTGACCAGCCAGCCATTATTCGAAGTGATATCGCCGTTGGTTGTGGCTGTATTTCCTGAAATTGCGCCAGAGAACGTACCGTTACGTGCGCTGATATCGCCGGAGAGCGCGGCGGCGTTGCCGTTTAAAGTGCCGACGTTGTTCAGATTGTTGCTGTTCATATCAATCGCCGTATGCATCCTGTTAAGATCGGGACGATTGGTTATGGAGTAACGATACAAACGGTCGCTTTCCTGCAAATCAGCGCCAACAAGTGCCATTGCAATATGCCCGGTCGCGCAGTTCAGCCCGTAATTTGAAGGCGTGTCAGACCAGCCGCCACCCGCGCCAATCGCCTGCTTGCTGCTGTTGATGTAGCCGCCAAGCCCTTCAATCATGCTTGCTACCGAGCGCATTCCGGCTTCTGACAGGGACTGACCGCCATTACTACAGGTCAGGGCTTCCAGACGGGATGTTTTGCTGTTCTTTGCAATACCGGTAATGTAGCTTTGTCCAAAATTGGATTCAGAAAAACCAGATTTCAGATAGCCTTTCTGAATGAGTGTTGCTGGCGTGATTGTTTTGGGTAAAGAGCCAGCAAGTAGTGTTGATGCATTGTCAGCAACATAATTACGAACAGCGGTGTTATAGGTATTTGCGTGTTCTGCTGCATTCTGCCAGCGAACATTATTCAGATGGTTTTCAATGTTTTCATAAACTTTAGGGATAACCATCACCATTATGCCGATGACAAGTAATACCTCAAGGAGAGATACACCTTTATCTGTCTTTTTCATTGCTCTTAATCCTCAGAATAATATTCCCGGTACGAGTGAGTAAACAAACATTCCGCCACAAAGGAACGGACCAAATGGAATATATTTTTTTTGCTTGTTTAATCCGCCAAGAGTGAAGAAAATAATTCCGCCGATAACGGCAATAAATACAATTGAACAGGCAATCTCAGGCGTTGGAAACCATACGCCAGTTCCTGCAATAAGTAGCACATCTCCCATGCCGAAACTTTCCGTTCCGTTTTTATATGCAAAGTAAAGTCTTACAAACAGCATAATGAAGAACATCAGCATTGCACAAAACAAACCAGACAATATATTGTTATTCCATGTCTGATATAACAGGCCAGAGAAGATAAATGTCACGGTATAAAGGCGTGGTAGTAGAAATGAAAGAAGGTCTATACAAGCCATTAATGTAAGGAAAGCATAGAAAACAATCACTATTATAGATTGGATCAGTGATAGCTGGTTTAATGAAAGATACAGAACGGCAAGCGTTGTCAGTATCAGACAGTAATATTTCTCTGTGCCGGTTTTATAAGATACATTAAGTTTATTTAAACGGAATTTTACTTCATTGTAGGCGTAGCATTGACAGACGATATTTGCACAGCAAAGTATCGCCGTATTAAATATGCTGTTTAGCATAACTTACCTTACCATGTATTTATTGTAGACATAGCGTGCGTATTTGATTCTTTTCTGTTCGTTACTTTCTTTGAAACCAGCGTTATAACTGCCAAGACAACTCCAGTTTATGCCACATTTCTGAAAATGTGTTGCCAGAATCCACGCGCCAATTTGTATATTGAGACAGGGGTTATCAATAAGCTCTGATTTGTCTTTTATTACGCCAAGTTTTTTCAGGTTGGGGATGTGTGATGAATTAATTTGCATCAGTCCGTAATCGGTGCTTAATATTTTTCCTTTTTCTTTGTTGTGATTTATCCGGTCTGGTATGAGTGAACTTTCTACAGTGGCAATGCTTTTCAGAAGCAGGGGATCAATCAGATAACGTTGCCCGGCTTGTGCAAAGCAGGCATCAAATCGGGTCGTTGTCGCTGAATATGCGGGTTGCAATGAAAAGATTAATGATGAAATACATGATAGCAGGATATAAAGAACAGAACGCACAATACTCCTCCTTAAACATGGAAAAAATAAGCGCCCGAAGGCGCTTATCCGATGCACATGAAAAATCAGGAATCAGTGCTGAAGGTCAGCGTATTGCTGTCAGATGCGCAAACAGTTGCTGCACTGACGGTTGATGTGGAAGTGTTGTTAATTTTGGAGATTGCGCTGGAAGAACGCAGGGCGTTTACCATTGCCATGCAGTTTTTCTGTGGGACATTGGCCTCTACAACATTGAAGGAGTATTTATCCGAAGAGGTGGTGATTGTAACGGAGCCGCCCCACGGGTTTTTCGCGCTTGCGCCAGTTGTATCTGCGATCATATCGGATGGCAGTAATCCTTGCGCGTAGAGAGTCTTAATATAGTTACTGTCAGTATAACGCCCCTGGAATTTCAGTGATTTCATGTTGGCAATCACTGTCAGGACATTGTTTTGTTCATTGGATGATTGAATGTTGGATTGCACCATTGAATAGAGTTTATATGCACTTGCTGCAAGTACAACAATAACACCAACAACCAATAACACTTCCATCAGTGTTGCCCCTTTGTCCTGTTCTTTTTTACGGCGTGCAGAAAGAGAAGAAAAAACAGAACGCATATTTAAAATATTAATAGAAGACATAATAAATAATTCCTTATTTATTGAGAGGTTAAAAATATTAGGGATTAGTGTTGCAGGACGTTACTGACATCGTAGAGAGCAGTAATCATCATTACAATAAATGCGAAAACAATTAATGCGGATACTACAGTTATCCAGACTCCTGTTGATTTGACTTTTCCTTTTGCTTCCTCCAGCCATTTATCAGCATAGTTAGACATCATCAATGCATTGTCAGCATTTTCAGAATGAAGTAATAGTTTGTTAATGCATAATTTCGATGGGAAGTCATAACCGCAACTTTTCATTGCCATTGCAAGTGACTGTCCAAGTAAAACATATCTCCTGATTTCTTTTATTCGTTCGAGTAGCCATCTGTTTTGAGTGCTGTTTTTCTCCAGCCTTTCCAGTGCTTTTGCAACGGGAATATCAATACTTAACATGGAGGCCATGTTGAAGAGAAAACTTACACCATTAAATGTTTTATAAAGTGACCAGGGGGGAATGTAATCAAGATACTGACGGCCCGGTCCTGTATAACGCGCAAGCGAATATCTGATCAGGAAAAACAGTACGATGCAGAAGCAGAGAATATACGTTCCGTTTTCTATCAGGAAACCAGACGTATCTGTCAGTAATCGCATAGAACTTGTCCAGCGTTCTTTCGGTGCGAGAGAAAGGAAAACAGGTGTTATGGTATCGTGGACCATATACATGTTTGCCAGACAACCAAAAACCAGTACGGATGGATAAATCATCGACATAACAAGAGTCATTGTCATTTCAGAACGACTTCTGACAATTTTTATGGCCTGAACTAATCCTCCGGCAAGGTCGCCGCGAATTTCACCGCTGGATATTAATTGATATTCATCCTCCTTTATATATTTTTTTAATGCTGAAGATATTGCCCCTGTGTTATTCAGTGCATTAAGGCACTCACAACAAATATAGTAGGTTGCAGAAGATCCCGTTTTCTTCCCGTAGTCTGTTTCTACATCAATCAGGTGTGTAAGAGCACGCTTTACATTTATGCCATCATTTAACATTCCAGATAAATCTTCATATAAACTTATTCTGGAATACCTGAATGTGTATTTTGCCAGCCAGTGGGATATTCCAGAGAAATCAATTTCTATCGAATTGAGTTTCTCAAATATATCTTTTATCGCCATGTCCCCTCCGGGAGCATTGAGTATTTATCTTCGTCAATGGGGGATATGAAGTGTGCGGACAGCGGATCTACCAGGCCATGATTAATCAGGTGTAATAAGTGCTGATTACGGGTAATTCCTCCAAGTTCATAGTGCCAGTATGATTTTGCTTCCAGACGCCCGGACTGACGATACAACTGAAAAAAACGTGCGTCGGGTGAGACGACTTCTGCTATAACCGTCCTTCCCGTTACGCCTTTATAACAGTGCTCACAACCGTCAAGATTGCGCAACCGGACCTGTTCCGGCAGGCAATTTTCCTCAATGAGTTTCCGTTCTTCTGTATTCAGTTTGTCTGCCATTTCAGCATAAGTGCGCTTACAGTAAGGACAGAGTTTTTGAACCAGCCGTTGACTCAGCAGACCGATAAACAGAAGAGGATCTGCAATCAGCCTGGCCTGAATATTCTCCATTTCAAGGCGCTCAATAATATTCAGGGCATCGTTGGCGTGTAAGGTCGTCAACAGAAGGTGGCCTGTCATCGAGGCTTTGATTGCCGCTAATGCCGATGCGTGATCACGAATTTCGCCGTTCAGTATCGCGTCTGGATCAAGTCGCATAGCGGATTTAATCGCGTCAACCCAGCCATCGACGGAATCCCTGACTGCCGTCTGTATTGCGCCGGGAATGCGGCCCTCCGGCGGTGATTCAATGGTGAAAAGGCGTTTTCGGGGGAGACGCATATTATCGTTATGGTTGAAACCAAACGTGCTCAGATAGGCTTCTGAAGCCGTTCTCAGAGTCGTTGACTTACCGGACCCTGTAGGGCCGGATAAAACGATAATTCCTTCCGGGCGTTGTAACATTCGCCTGATTGTCTGGATTTGTTGTGGCATGTAGCCAAGTTCTTCGAAAGTGGGAATATCCTCGCTGTCATCTTTAATCAGGCGGAAGACCGCATACACACCACCCACGCACGGATAATGCGAATAGCGCGCCCCAAAAAGATTTACAGGCTTCAGAAAATTCTCTGCGATACGTGCATCCTGCGGTATTGCTGGGTCAAACTGCGTACCTTTGATAACATCGCTCATTCCAGAATAGGCAGCACCCAGCAATTCCAGCCCTTCTTTACGCGGGATGACATCTAGAATTTCCAGTTCCCCATGCACGCGTGCTTCGACATAAGTGAACTCGGAACCGTCCCGACCAGGTGTGATGTGCAAATCGGAACTTCCCAGGTTGTTTGCTTTCGCCAGGTAGCTAATAACCTTTTCCTGGTTGCTGTTTAAGTGTTGTGATGAGTTTGAATCAGACCTTCTTTCGCTGTCCTGGTAGCGGGATGCGATAACATCAAGAGTGGTCCAGGTTATATTTACCTTTTCGGGATATTTAACATTCAGAGTGCCAATATAAGCCTGAACAGCACGCTGTCCTTTACTGTTATCAGCGATATAAACATGAACAGGTTTATCGTCTTTTTCAGATATACTGACGTATACAACATCAGAAATATCTTTTCCGGGATAGTCTGCGTCAGAAAAAAACATTATGTGTCGTCTCTTTCAATAGCATTAAAGAATAAGCTGGCGTTTCTCTGTACCATTCTGAATCCAGACGCCATTACCAGTGATTGATGCCACCTTATAAGAAGTACCTGGAATACTTTGCCCGACCTTGACATCAGTTACTGACCCGTCCAGGAGAGAAATTCGTGCTGACATTTGTTGTGGTGTACCAAATATTTCAATAACACGAAGTGATTTAGCGGCTACACGTTGCGCTGGTATATCGGTATCTGCAAGAGAAGAATACCCGGAAGAGGGCGTTATTGCTGGCGTTGCGGACGCTACACCATTCAAATCAAGATTACGCAATTCACTGACAGCCTTCTGACGCGCCAGCTTTGCTTCGTAAATTACCGTTTCAGCCTGAATCTGCTCTACCTGTAAAATGGTCGGAGATGAATATTTTATTTCGTCTTTTGGTGTGCTTTCAGATTCTGCTGCGTAAGCAAGTGAACTGAAAAAACAGACAGAAATAATCGCTGGTTTAATTATTTTTAACATAGAATGCACCTTTAATCTCATAATTCAGTCTTCCTTCTTCCAGTTTTATTCCTGCATACTGGAAGCGAACGGCAGGTTCATGAAAGTTAGCGAAAAGTATTGAAGGCGGGGTGCTGGTCTGAATCATTAATTCATACTCGTTCCACGGGAGAATTATTGGACGGCCTTCTTCATCTGTTTTTGTGTTTTCAATTTCCTGCCAGGTGAGTTTTAACCTCATTTTTTGTGCAAATGTTGTCAGGCGTTCCTGAATATCTGTTGCCTGTGGCAATGTGTCCGGGGTAATTGGATCAGGCGAAACGTCAAAACTGACAGGAAGAGAAAATCCCCCGGCGCTGCCTTCTGGCAATACAAAAGTTGCTGTGGTTGTCCCCTGGAATATTTCTCGTATCCGTGTGCTGAAGTCCTCGACCGTAACGCCGCTCAGTTCCTTATATGATGTGCGTAACAGCCCGTCATTACCGGATGTGCTGCATTCAGCAAGGTCAAAACGCCATCCGGCGATCGATAAGGGCAGTGCATCCCATTTATCAATGCATTTATCAATAAATGGTTTTATTTCAGGTAAATGTTGCCACGGTGGGGCAATCTGTATTGCCTGTTTGTCTGCCATTTCTTTTGCCAGACGAAGACGTGCAGCTTCTGCCGCAGCTTCTTTTTCCCGGTATTCCTGGTACATGGTGATCCCGTTCCAGAGCAGTATGGCCAGAATGGCACTTCCGCCATAAATCATGAACTGACGTTTTCGGGATACGCGAGTAAACGCCGCCTCTTTCGGCGGTTTTTTTACGTCAATCAACGCAGACAGAGTGAGTGAGGGGAGTGCCTGGCTGATATCCCATGATTCAGGCTGGTATAGTTTCCAGCCGGGTTCTGGTGTTTCATTAAACTCAAGAAATGTTGTCAGAGCACTCATGATCTGACTTTTGTTACCTACAACATCGTTGACGAGAACGTTATTGACGCAGGAAACAAAGCCATAAAGATCACCGAGTTCGCAGATAGCGTATCCGTCAGGTTCGATGAGGGGTTTTATCATCAGTGCCAGTGACCAGAATGAGGACGCCCCTGTGGGAAGATCCTCTTTTCTGATAAATGCCACCATCGTTTTGGTTTCATTTTCTGAATCCTGATACTGACAGGAGAGAAAATATTCAGCGTCGTTTTTTCTTGCGAATGTACGCGCATTCTTTTCTTCTGAAGGAAGCGTTTTCCAGTCCAGACCGGAGAAAAAAGCACGCTTGTTTTTAATAACCGATGTGAAATTCCGGTTATTCTGATTATTCTCAGACAAAGTGACCTCCAAAAAAACTCCCTGTGTTTTTTCAGGGAGTTTTCAGTTAATTAGTTCACATTTTTTATTACTGCACTGGAGCCGGAATTAAGCACATTTGGTGTAATCAAAACGACCAGAATCGTGTCGCCGTCTTCGCTGTTAACGCCACCCCCAAGTCCAAAGAAGGAGGGGGTTATTACACCTTGCTTACTGGTTTTCCGGTTTGATTGCTGGAATCCACTCAGAATGACTGTCTGGCCTGATTTCAGGTCAATAGTCTGATTAATTGTTTTCAAATCCACATTCGGTGTTTGTGCTTTACTGCCGCCACTTTCGAACACCTCAAAAGTAGGTTTGTCAGACAGACTCATTGAGAACAGCAATTGCAGGTTTTGTGAATCCGGCTGAATGTATGGAAGCAGAGTCATATTGAATCCGGTCGTTATTGTTGCCGCATTCAGTGACGTGGATGATCCCACATTGGCGGTAGAATCGGTTGTGACACTTTCAATGAAGCCCTGCTGATTGGCAATTTGCATAGGGACAGGCGTCAGGTTTTTAGTCACAGCGGAGTTTTGCGTTACGACACTGACGCTGCCTTGTGACGACAGGGCTTTCAGAAATGCTTTTGAGCCAGCCAGCTTACCGTCCACGATGGATACACCACTGGTAATAACATTCTCGGCGGCATCACCAAATGAGCCACCAAGACTCAGACCAAGATGACCATCATTAAATACTGCGTTCCAGTCGATTCCCGCCTGTTCCTGGCTTGATTTCTTGATACTCAGGATTTCAACGTTCAGCACAACCTGACGACTCATTTCATTATTGCGCTTGTTCACAATCTCCTGAACGCTGTCCAGTACATCCGGGGTATCTGTTACTGTCAGTGAACCTGTGGACAGATACATGCGCCCTGTACCTGGTGTCAGCATTGAGGAAACTTCGCTTTTCAGGTCGTTGTACAGCGATGATTTCATTTCTACGGTTGTAGTTTGCGTATTTGATGCGTCGCCAGTCATACCGCCAGAACTTGTAGAGCCGGTACTGCCACTGGAAGACATTGTGCCGCTCACAACTTTTGAGTTGTATGCCACATTGCTGTCCATATATGTAATCGGGAATGAGCGCGTTTCCAGATAGAAGAATGTGATACGACCTTTATCGTATTTCCAGGATATTCCCAGCCGTGAAGATACGGTTTGCAGTAGGGCAGGAAGCCCGGAGATATTCAGTTCAGGGAGTGATGTACCGCCAGAAGAGACTTTTACTGGCTGACTGCCTACTGACGCCAGAGGAACCATTCCATTTGCATCCGGTGCTGGAATTGATCCTGTCATTTGTTGTGTTGAGCCAGTGCCTGTACCGTTCAGATAGGTCCAGACATCGGCGCTGATTCGTACCGGGATATGACAGGTTTGTGTGATGCGTTGTGCGATCTGGCGTAGCTCAATATCTGAACGAGTATTAATCACAATCGGGCAGGGCGGCGCTGATTGCTTTACCTGCTTTTCAATAATTGGCGTTGTATTAATCCATTGTTTTGTTGAGTCCTGGATAACCGGGTTATTACGAATTTTTTTCGCGTATTCAGTCGCTTTTTGTGCGTCTTTTTCGGCTGCAAGTTCATTAGCATTGATTTTTTTGAAGTTTGCACAGCCTGATAATAAAAAAGAGGATATTAATAAACAAAGCAATTTTTTATTCATATTTAATTAACTCCGGTACTGGAATGATAACTGTGCATCCTATTTCATCGTGAGAGCGGGTTAACGATATAACTGTGTCGAAAAGGTTTTGTATCTGCACGCCGCCATCTGAAGGAGTAGTGACAACAATAAGACGTTTGCCACGTTTCCTGGCTGTTTTAATAAATCGAACAATAAACTGAACAACTTTTGATTCCTGTAAGTTGTTACCGATGGCTACACTATCAAGAACCAACGTTTTTTCAGGTGCAGATAAAAAGTCAAAATCATCAAAATTTTCATCGCAAAGATAATGGTGTTTTAAATGTTTAACGTCAGTGTCATTGATTAGCAATTCTGTTAAAAGTGTTGATTTTCCAGTTCCAGTTTCGCCTATAATCAGAATATGTTTTTCAGAGTTTATCAAAACATCAATGGCTTCTTTCATCATATTCATATTCACATTCATATTTATCATATTCAAATGTTTTATTCTCATAATAGAATCCTGTCTTTGCTAATCAATAGTATCTTTATTGCGAGGATTATTCAGATACGTCTGTTTTATCGTGATTATCAAGGTCTGGATTAGTAATCACATTGCCTCCGGCAACCATGACTTTTTTTCCTCCAGCTTTAGGGAGATAAATTTCTGCAATTTTTGCTATTTCATCCATGACTTCTTGTGTAAACAGGTTCGGAATGTCAACATGATTGTTACGGGCGATATCCACGCGGCGTTTAAACTCTGGTTCTTCAAACCAGATTATTTTGTTGGCAATAAATGGTCGGCTAAATTCACTGGTTATAATTTCACGGATTGCAATATTTCTGGCTTTATTCTTCTTATCCCGGAGAGACACAATTTCTTCAGGAAGAAGAACCGGGCGCTCTATTACATCATCATTCCGTGTACGTGAACTTCCTCCCTTACCACCACCACTGGATATTGAGCGTTTGGATATTTTCATATCACGCACCCCAATCTCTTCTGAAATCTTTTTAGCCAGAGCATTTTTTGATTTCGGCGGATAGTAAAGCACAACAGCACTGTTTTCAGTGAATGTGGTCCATCCTTCCTGACCGTACATATCGCTTTTTTGCCCTTGTCCTTCATTCTGAAGAATGAACATAAAGCGAAGGTTATAACCTGCTGTAAAACCAACAGCGCGTTCAATGACCTCCGATTTACCCATTGATGTAAATTCATCCAGGAGAATAAGACACTGGTATTTCAGGTCCGGGTTGTGTTCCGGTAGTTCACGACAGTTTTCATTAACCAGTAATGAGAAGAAAAGGTTTACAATTTTCTCATGAGTGATTAAAGCATCCGGTGTCAGACCAAGATAAATTGACATGGGCTTTTTACGAATATCCCGGATATCAAAATCACTGAAATTCGTCGCCTCAGCAGTAATAGGGTTGCTGAAGATGCTCAGCGGTGATGAAAAGTTTGTTTCTATACTTCCCCTTGTGCGATCTGGTGCTGACATGAACTTAAAGAAGAATGATTTTGTTTTATCGCTAATCCAGCTACGGTTTTCAATTTCCTGTCCCATCCATGCGGCGAGATCCTTGCCGCCATCGGGAACCGACGTTTTCAGTATGGCGCTGATGGAAACAAGAACGTCCGGTACATTATGACCTTTGGCTTTCTGTTCCAGGTGAAAACGCTCCTTGTCCAGCAGGTAAAGTCCTAACCCGACAAAAAGGTTTCGTGCAGAATCAGACCATATAGGATCATCACTTGCCGGGATAAGGATTGCGGCAATTTTTGCCAGGTCCGTTTCACGAAGTAAATCACTGCGACTGACGCAATCCAGAGGATTCCAGCGGTGAGAGCGTATCTGTCCTTTAATGGCCTGGTCGATAGTTTCCGCGTATCCGGCGGGCGCAAAGAGAAAGCATTCTTGCCCTAATTCTTTTTGCCTGAATCCGGCTGATAAAAACCAGTTTTCAAGTTTGATATCCAGTATGACCATACTTCCTGGATAGTTTACGCAGTTGGGGATAACAATCCCCACCCCTTTACCAGAACGTGTCGGGGCATAAAGAATTAAAAATTGTTGTCCGGCGAAATAAATAAATTGTTTTTTGTATCTCCCCTTGAACATTTTACCGATGAGTATTGGTGGATGTTTGTAAGGTGATTTTTTATCCGGGAAAAAACCTGATTTACTTAGGTCCATATCAGTTGCGAGCCGGGCGTCACCGTAGATGACTTTTTTAGGCATAATCCCAATCACGACAATTAACATGAATATGGCAAAGAATATTAATGGAACGCTGAATCCAAACCATGCCATAAAAACGAGTTTTTTATATTGTGGGTTGCCAGAAAATGTTGAGATTACAGAATGGAATGTATCCCACTTGAGCAAAGACATATCAACGGATGAATATCTTAATGCTGTGTATCCACCGAGATAGTTTGAGGCTATAAGCACACCCACAAGAAGCAGTAACAGGAAGAGAATTAACCCCCCCGTCTTTTTTGCATCCATAGTTATCTCCAGAATTTACATTGTGCTCAAAAAGCGATTTTTTTCTTCGGGTTCGTAATACAGTTCAGTCATTCTGGTATGGTTGAAAAAAAGAATGACATCAATTGATGTTTTTATCGTGCGCATGATGAGGTCCATATCAACAGTCATACCAACATCAGATTGTTTTACAATACTTGCCAGTCGTGAAAATGAGGCATAAGTATTATTAGCATGAATGGTACTGATTGAGCCTTCATGCCCTGTATTAAGCGCCTCCAGATAACTCCATGCTTCGTTACCCCTAAGTTCAGCAAGAAAGATGTGATCTGGCTTTAATCGCATACACGCTTCAATGATTTCCTTCGCTTCAACGGTATTTTTTTTGTAGAAAAGCCGGATGTGGTTTGGATGCAGCGGCAGAGACATTTCCGGTACATCTTCAACGGTTATATAACGCCGTTCAGGTGGAAAGATATCTGCAATTGCCTTTGCTATAGTTGTCTTACCGGAGCCAGTCCCACCGACGATTAAAAAATTAAGACGGTCTTTAACTGCCTCTCTTAAAAATTGAGCTTTAGATTGACCATCCGGACGCCGGGATAATTCATACAGGTAGCGTTGCCGTTCAGTCAGTATTGCTTCGTGTTTTGTTGCAATCCTGACATTATCAAAACGCCCTGTTCGGACATAATCATCTATAGTAAAGCGCGTTAATGATGGCTTACGGATAGATATCACAACGCTGTTATTTTCTGTTGCAGGTGGAATGATGATTTGTCCACGTTCCCCACCGGGAAGAACTACCGATGCAATGGGATTATCATGGCTAAGTGGTATTTTTATCTTTGATAAGTTCGTCAGAGTTTTAGCAAGTGTCATTAAATTATCAAAAGTCGCGTCTGGCGCATCTTTAGATTCCCAGCCATTTTTCCCTTCAAACCATATTGTTCCTGGTTTATTCACAGATATTTCTGTGACATGTTCAATATTAAGAACAGACTGGATACCCGTCATATCCAGATATCGTCTTGCGGTTTTACTGTTATCTCGTGGTTGTGATGTATTACTGGTATCTCTGATGTTATTCATATCAATTGCTTTACTGAATTACTGAAGTTCATATACGGATGAAAAGTCGATATTTCGCGGAACAATAACAGACAATACGGTCCCCTGATTAATATATGCCGTGGGGGGAATATTTATCGTATTGTCCAGCGTTGTTTTTGCCATTTCTTTTGTTGCGTCAGATGTGTTTTCGTAGGTGATATTGCTGTTTGAGCCTGTTTGTTGCGTGCTGTTTTTCAGAATATCTAAACCATCACCAAGTAATGACAGCAGCAATGCACCACCAAAACGCTGACCAAAATGATTATCGACCCATGCAGGAAGGCCGGAAGCGCCCAGACTGTCAGTGCCAAGTGCGCCAATGCGCACATTGACATTTTCATCTTTGAGCGTTGTCCAGTTAACGAACACACGGGCTACTCCCTGTGTCATGACTTTATTCTGCTCCCCGATCAGTAATGCTCCTTTACGGGCAAGAAGCACTTCGCCGTTATCCGACCAGACGTCTCGTGTTAACTGACACATTGTGATACCGGGATAAGAGGTTACGATTTTCGTTTTGAGCACACAGGATAATGCTGTTCCCGCAGATAACAGATATCGGCGGTTCAGCACAGGGGATACCTTTCCGTCTGCGTACTGACTGCCCTGTAAATCATCTCTTTCCTGGTTTTTTTCGCCTAGTTCCTGATTGTCGATCTTCACCATTGTGTCGCCCATCAGTTGTCGGACGGATTTTGGCAATGGTTGTGGTTGGTTTGGATCTCCACTGGCGGTTTGGGGAGTGCCGTTGGCTATCACATTGACGGCTGTTTGATCGGCCTTTTGTGATGCTGGCGCTGACGGGGCATTGTCTGCCTGTTTCTGTTCTTGCTCCTCCTGTGCTTTCCTGCGGTTAGCGGCATCGAGTTTTTCCTTTTCTTCGATGTTTTTCATCATTGTTGTCAGTGAAACGCCATTGTTGGTATTTGTGACCAGTGTCTCGTCAGACTTCTCAAGAGGTGTTTGCTGAACGACCTGTTCTCGTGAAAGAACTTTAAACAAGATAATGATCACAAATAACGCGGCAATCAGTAATATGATGAGGATTAATATTTTTTTGGGCGCTGCTTTACCTTTTACTTCGATAATTCCGCGATTTCCCGCGTCATTATTTTTTTCATCATCTTTATTTTTCATAGCTGAACTTCTCTACTCGTGTTTTTCCGTTTGACGTACCTTTTTTATTCCACGGACGATTAACAATTGATGATGTTCTGATATCTGCAACCTGATCACCCAGGCGCAAACGGAGATTTTCAGCCACGTCATAGTAAACCATTGTGTTTTTATTTCTGTCTCCGTTAACCAGATGTTCATTTCCATCGGCATCAACACGATAAAGGACCGGAATTTCCTGTTTATTAGTCCATCTCATGCATGTAAATTCGCCATTATCCCATACCTGATAAGGGAAAATTGATTTGTCCCCCTTGAGTTGATAATGACCATTAATTATTCCACCATCAGTGCATGGAAATGGCTTTTCAGTCATTACGGTAGCTGACGGTGGTTTCGGATAATTAAAACGCAGAATATACGTGGGTTGTTTCGTGGTTGATATCAGATAAAGAGGATATATATGCTTATTGGTCTGAACGGTAACGTTTGTATCCGGTTCTTCTGCTTTTGGACGCAGAAACAGAGTGTTGTCCCTGACCGATACTGACCAGGCTTCTGGATCACCAATTCCGACATCTTTTATTGTTTCGTCTTGTCCGAACTTAATTGTTGTTTGTGCGCCTGCTTTTACGCGCACATTAAATACATCCTGCTCGTTATAATCTACGGTCTGAATACGCCCGTCTCGTTCCGATGGTGTGCCGTACATAGCTGCTAAAGCACCAGGTACTTGTAGCATCGACAAAAGAACTATCGCAGTAGTGCGTTTAAGCATCATTTTATAACCTCTGGATCAGGTTGGTAGCTCAGAACTTGCAGTCCCAGCGGATTCACAAGGCGCTCTTTTTCTGTTTTGATATCTTTATCCCAGTCAAAAGAAATCGTCGAAATCCACTCTGTTGCTCTGTATCCGGGGGCGGGTTTACCAGATAAATCCAGTACCATTTTTTTGAAACGCACCTGCGCCATATCCTTCCTTAGAAGGATTACTGAATTAATCTGGACCTTAATTTTGTAGTTGTTTTTCAGAATGTTCAGTGGTGAGGAATCAGCACGAATCATGGTGTCATAAGCTGAAAACACCTTTTGGGAAGACATTGTTTTTACTGTATCGGCCTGTTCCTGGATAGTCTGCCAGTCGTATGCTTCATAGTTAATGAGATATTTTGACAGGAAATATTTAGTCTCAACATCCTGATAACTTTCCTTAGCATCAGATAATTGAGGGGCAATATCAGTATATCCAGTGCTGTTATCCACTCGCACAAGGAACGGTACAGCGGTTTTTAATGGAGCAAGGGAGGCTATTGCGAAACCAAGAATGCAAATTACAACAAATTCACCAATGGCGAGAATGGTAAATGTTTTTGCCTTTTTCTTTATGATTTCAATTTCACTGCGCTCAAAGTCACGTATGGCCTTGAAATAATCCTTTTTTTCGTTCTTTTCTTCAAATTTCTTTTTGGAGGCTTCTTTTTTTGAATGTTCATAATAGTTTGTGTTTTCCATTAATAATCACCTGCTTTGATCTGTTCAATTGCTGTGTTTAACTCAAACCATCCCCCTTTTTTCTGCACAGGATTGGGGGTGTGAGAACATGCGCTAATTAATAGCGCGGAGGCAATTATGAGGGGGATTTTCATATTGTTTTCCGTTCTGTATAAAACAGAGAAATTAACCGTTCAGGCGTTTCAGGAGTTCTGGTATCCAGATATCAGGAGCTACATCTCCTTTTTCAGCAATAATCTCATCAAAAATAGACAGGCCAGTTTCAGAGCCAGAAAGCACGGGGATAAACTCATCGAATCCAAACAAATCCATTTTGGCGAAAACAGAAGAGCCAGATTGCTTGATGAGCATGGTCCTTGACTCCTTCGTCAGCTCTTTGAGTTTTTCAAACTCTTTTTCAGTAAGCCCAATTTCTTTATATCCTTCCCATTTTGCATCGGGATTGGGCAGGAGAATTTTCGTTGCGGTTTGTTGTACCAGCGCCGCAAAAATTGCGCAGTTTATGGCGTCTTCCGGGGACTGTGATGTTAACCACATCATTTCACCTTTCATGCGCCCCGCTTTCAGTGCGCTTTTAATCATGCTTTGTGTCATGGGAAAGTTTGCTGGCATCCAGAACTCTTCAATAATGGAGAGCATCAGATTGCCGCCGCGTTGCATGATTTCTTTGTAGAAAAACAGGACCGCGAGTAAAGGTTCACAGGCAGGATGAATACCGTTTTTTGTGTCCAGGACAACGGTTGTATCAAATCCCACTTTTTTATGATGCAGTGGATTGAAGGTATTCCGGGGGGAATCCACCGCCCAGGCATATTCGCCGTTGTCGCACCATTTGGCGAGACGCGTCTGAAGTTCAGGACTGACTATATCGAGAAGAAGGGCTGTCCGGCGTTCTTCGACAGGCATTCGCATAATGCTTTCCACGGCAGCGTTTAATTCAATGCCATGTTCATCAGAACAGGGGTTGCCCTGGTTGTCTCGTGCCAGAACCTGTGTCCAGCGTTTCAGAAATGCGAGAAGTCTGTGCCAGACGGGCGATTCCGGGCCTTCTGCCAGTTGCCACGGATTGCAGCCGGTATAGATACCTTCCTGCAATGTGAAATAGCTCCCTCCGTATGCGCGGACAAAAAGTTCGGTAGAACGGTTGTAATCCACAACAAACATTAAAGGGTCAAAGCGTTGAAGAAAGCCGCTGGCTGTTGCTTCAAATGTTGTTTTCCCTGTGCCTGTTGCGCCAAGAAACATTGCGTGTCCGGCAATTTTTTGTCCGGTAACATTTTTTTCCGGTGGGCTGTAATGTGTATTGAACCAGTAAACGCTGCCTGAATCCGTTTTTAAAGGCATTATGGCGGAGCCATCACCAATAGGATTGCCTGATTTTTTCCCGGAGGAATAATTGTGAAAAGACATCAGACAGGCCAGGTTGGTAATTGTTCTTCGGGTATCCAGTGGACGCCTCTTATTCAGCGGCATATGACTGAAAAAAACAAAAGGTGATGCGAGTGAGGCGCGACTGAAGCGGAATCCCTTACCCGAAGTAATAAACTCAGCAGAGAGCTTTATACCATTGCTTCTGGCCTGATCTGGTGTATCACCGAATACCGTTAATGCGCAGTGTAGTGAACCAAACAACGTAATTCCGGCTGCGACCGCTTCTTTACCAGCTTCGAGTTCTTCCTGCTGTATTTTGGCTGCATCATTAGCTGATTGTAGTTTGTTTAACTGTGAATCGATATTCTTCAGGGTTTTTGTTGGTGACTCAAAAATAAAGGATTGAGTAAGAATAAATTCATAGGGTTGTTTGAGAAGGAAATCCCATTGTCCGGGGGTTGTTTCTATCGGGAAATCCTTCAAAATATAATTCGTTGCGAATTTTTTACTATCCGATTCGTTGTTACGCAGTTCAAGAACATCAGCACCAAAATACCATTCAGAATCACAAATACTGGATGATAAGGGGGTGGATGATAAAGGAATCATGTTATGTTCTGCATTTAGCAATAGTGATAGATAGTCTGCCACCTCACTAATATAAGTATTGTAAACGGATAATAAAGAAGCGTTAAATGGTAGAAGTGCTTTTTGCGCCTGTTGTGTCATTTCATTCATGCGCTCGATTCCGGTATCAACATCATCGTAGGGAATCCCAAATGTCAGATACCATGTTGATTTATAGAATGCGCTGGATGTGAACAGAGCAAGGTATTTTTTTGAAAACCTGCTTAAAAAATCATTGTCAAAATTCCATTCTCCATTGATGGTTGCTCTTTTCTTGATAAGATGAGTCCATAAATACAGGTCGCCTTCCTTTCCTAACCCAATCAGGAAGTTTTTAACGCTGTTAAATAAATTTGTAAGAACATTATCGTTCTCCGTCTCAAATGGAATGCCTGCTACAACAAGTGAAGCCAGCATTTTCCTGTCAGAAGTAAAGATAATACTGTCTGTTATATGGAAGCGATAATCGGGATATTCACGAGCAACATCCATATTGTCACTGTTTTTTAATTTGATTTTGTGCATATATGTTACCTGACAGATGAATAACCAATAATTAAATCTCTGTGGCGGATTTTTAACAAAAGCCCCATAAGGTTTAAACGGATGACTCTTAGTGCGTTTGAGTCATTTTCACAGGCCAGTTTTACTATAAAAAGAAACAGCGCACATATGACAGGAATAATTATCCCTTTTATACCCCAAAGGAAAATAGCGGGGAAGCCTGTCAGAACAGCGAAAAAAGCCGTGAACAATAACAACATTAAGGGTATACCAGCAATTAACGCAGGACGGTTAAACCCGTTATAAGTCATGAATGACTCACTGACATGTTCATTTACTTTGTCCATAACTCACCATGAAAAAAGCCGCAATTCACACATAAGGTAAATATGCGGCACAGTTGTATATATGGATTACTTATTTGAAGAGTTCCAGCGCCCAGTTCCCGGCGTAAAGTGCACCGCCAGCGAGGGAACAATAGACAAGCGCCATTCCTACATCAGACCAGCTTTTCTTCTCCATGAATGCCATGATGACGTTATAGATCAGGTAACACAAAGCACAAACACCACCAAAGCTAAATGCCCATGTCTTAAGTTCTGTCATGGTATTTGTTGCGGTGTCGAGTCCACCTGCATAGGCAACGGAGGCAGTTAGTGACAGGAAAAACGCCAGAATAAAATACTGCAAAGTTGATTTGACTTTCATTAACTAAAATCTCCAAAAACATCCCAGTCCGGTGATGTTTTCTCTTCATCGTTCGGGGGGGTTATTTCTGATTCATCAGTTTTTTCACGGATTGATGGCACGATATAGTTATTCGCGTTACGAATAACCCGTTCCAGATAAGAAGTGTTGTTAAATTTCTTTTCTTTAATAAATCCTGTTGATTCGTTACCCGAATAATACAAAGATAAAGCGCGGAGAATTTTTTGATTACTACTACCCTCCTTTTGTCTCAGATAATTGTCCGTCAGGACTGCCGCTCCTGCTTTTATATTTGTACACGGGTCAAAAACTGTTTTATTAGTCAGATTGAGTGATGGGAAATTTTTGCTGTATATCTGTGTCAGACCTGCACTAAACCTTTTATTTTCTGCTGTTAATTTTTCTGCATATTCAATAGCTCCTTTTTCATCTTTAAAATACTTACTTGTTCCGTCAGAAACATTCGCTATTACATATGGATTAGCCCCTGATTCAGTCATAATCAGGGCATTCATCGTATCGGGTGATACATCAGGGGCACACTGACTTATCAGTGCTGCCAGAACAGCCGCTGATAACTGCATAAGGGATTTATCTCCTGATATTAAATTCGTGAAGAACGTTTTTTCCTGCGGGGGCGACGAACGATACTGTCCAGCTCATTAGCGCCGGAAAGAAGTTCTTTCAGCGAGACAATTTTTTCCCTGACAGGTATAAGGGATTTTGCCCCCGGACATTGTTCAAAGTCTGATTTGTACAGGTCGTATAAAACAAGCGTATGTTTTACATCCTGTGACAGATAATTATGTTTATTCTGGATGTTACCTTGTTCGATATTTTTGATAACATCTGCTGAGCGATGAATTAAATCTGTGTAGATTCGGGTGTTTTTAAGGGGATTTATTTTTATATATTCAGAAGCAAGCTGAATAAGATTGCATCGTAAGATAAGGACTTCACGAGTGGCAATATCAAGCTCGCTGACATCATCATTATCCTGCATGGGTATCTCCGGTAAAGATTTTCTGGACTGAAGTCCGCGCCGTAGCGATATATCCGGCCCACATAATGATGTGTCGGATATGCAGACTCCAGTTCAGAATCCCCTTGTCAGGGGATATTTAGTTAATGAGTACAATAGCCTCTTCTGGAATTGAGGAAGGAACGGGAACGCCCATATCATTCCCCTGATTATCGACAATCTTCTTATTTTTTACTCTTCCTAACATTGCTGAATGTTTTGTTTGCTGCTGCAAAGCAGACATCAGACCTTCTGTATCGGCAGACCAGATATAAACTCGCTTACCGTAAATAATATGATGAATATCATAAACGGGTGTTATACCGATTTGCTCAGATGTTAACGTTCCTCCTGAATTACGTTTGTCTGGATATTTATAAAGATAGTCATTGATAACATTTGCGAAATGGACAAATTCAATTGCTTCCTGTTTTGCAGGAAGCAACTTCATTCGCTGTATGGTTTGGTTATTGTTATCTGTCAGATAGTAACTGCCTATTGACAGGAATATCAGGAGCAAGCTGAAGAACCAACCCATAGCGATTACTCCTGTTGTGTGTCTTTAATTGTGATTACGCATTGTGCAATATTCCTGAATGCGTATAACGGTTTATCTGCTGAAAGATAAAGCATCAGCGTATCTTTTAATGCAGATTCAAAGTTTCCCCGGAAAATAAGAGGAGCATCTATTCTGTAGTTCACAGGAGTATCCCATACAAGATTCCAGGTTGAATTACCACACGGCGAACTTGACGCCCATTCTGTGAGGCCATCCCGCAGCGTTGAACCTTTTTTAAGATTCCAGGTGAGTTTTTCTGTCTGTTTTTGCGGAACGGTGGCAGGCGTTAGCGGTTTTTGAGGTAACTTGTCAGAGGAAACTGGTGTCCTGACAGGAGATGCAGGGGTTTTGTCAGGAGATACAGGTGCTTTTTGTGATGTTTTCCCTTTCTGTTGTTGAAAATCAATCAGAAGATGTCTTTTTTCGGTGTTCTTAATTACCGTCAGACCGTAGTTGCGAAGCATTTTATCCAGGACATAAGGCCATTGATCGTTGCCCTGCCAGGATATCGTGCGACGGAAAGTTTTCGTTACCTCCGGGGATATTTCAGCCGTCCAGTCCGATGGGACAATTTCTTTTAATGCTTTTTGCAGCGAGCCTTTACCATCATGGCGAACAAAGTAAATTTGCTTTTCAGGTGTTGATGGGCCTGTAAGCGTGGTGGCCGGAACAGCGTTGTTAGCGTTTTTTTTCAGAAAACCGCTTTTTGACATTAGCGGTGGTTGTTCAGGACGCGGTTTTGTCTGCTGATCAGTCTTTTGTGCCGTTTGTGCCTGATGGTTGTTGCTACTGATTGGCTTTGCGGGAGAGAGTGCTGGTTGTTCAGAATGCTGTTTAGTTGCTCCTTTGGCTGCTGTTTTTATCTCACCGGATGAAGTTATGCTGTTTGTTGTCGGCTTCAGAAAACTATTATTGCTGCCCTGGTTTTTTGGCGCTGTCGCTGATTGCTCAGAACGTGGTTTTACGGTTTCTGCAATACGAGGCGCGGGAGTTACGTTTATGGCTTCCTTTTTGAGATAATTATCATTGCTGTATTGAACAGTGCTGTTTGGCTGTGACACGGGCTGCTGAAGGATCACCCCGTTATAGTATGTGTCTGCTCTTACCTGCTCAATTGTGGTATTCAGTTCATACCAACCTCCTTTTGCCTGTGCGGGTTCAGGGGCATGGGAACACGCATTCAGCAATAATGTGGTGGGAATAATAATGAGCTTTTTCATGGTTAACCCCAGGAACGTCCGAACTTACTCATGATTTTTGAGATCGCCGCAGGGTCTGCGGTCGTGCATTGATTAAGAAACGCTTTTCGGGCATCAAAGGTTTTGCTCCAGCGAATAGATCCCTTTTTCTTTTTTATGATATTAAAGAAGTCCTTTTCGGCGCTTTTGCATTCGCTCCCGCCGCCGCTACCGATAGCTTTACCGTACAGACAAAGAACGGAAGCGCACGGATCAGACGCATATACGGGGGCAGAGAGTGCGATAGCACTTGCGGCAACCATCGATAAAATGATGGATTTCATGGTGTTCCTCCATATTTCAGACAAAAGAAAACCCGCACGAGGCGGGTAATTTAAATATCAGGGGAATCAACGCACGTGTGGCGTAATGATGACAATCCGGTTCTCACTTTGGCTATCAGCATTAACTCCAGTAAAACCACTCACGATAAGGGGCTGGTCCGGTTTGAGTAAAATATTCTGCTCGACAGTCTGTTTCCGTATCGGGTCAGTGGTTGTGAGTAGCAGGTGGAAATTTCCACGCTCAATCTCCGGTGCTATCCGCATTGTGAAGCCAGCAGTCCGATCTTTTTCAGCCAGTGTAGTGTCACCGGATATTGCCTGACGGGGGATCAGTTCCGTGGCAGGTTCCCAGCTTCCGGCAGATGTTGTTTGTGATTCAACGCACGGGGTACTCTGCATTATTTTGCGGATTGTTTCGGAGGATATCGCCTGACCGTCATCAAAGAATGCACTACGGAAAATCACGTTCTGATTTTTGGCAAACAAGCCTGGATGCCGCTCGCTCAGACTTTCGTATATATTCATACCATTCAAACAGACAGGAGAACTGTCCGGCAGGTCTGTTCGCACGATATCAATTTTCAACGTTATCTGGTGGTCATTTGAGGTTAACGGTGACTCAGGTACTGGTTGTGTTTTGCTATCCGCGCAGCCTGACAGTAATGCGGTGGCGGCAACCATCGATAAAATGATGGATTTCATGGAGTTCCTCCATATTTCAGGCAAAAGAAAACCCGCACGAGGCGGGTATGAATGAGCCATTAGAGGCGGAATTGCACTCTTTGTTTAGTTTTGATATCTATCCAGGTGCATCATCAGAACAGAATACTGGAGTTAAGTTGGCTATGGCGCGGTTTTATTTAAATGTTCCGTTTGAAGAAAAGGATTTGGCTAAACAAAAAGGGGCGCAATGGGACCAAGAGCAACGGAAATGGTTTGTTCCACAGGGAAAAAATCCAATTTATTTTATTCGGTGGATAAAAGAATTAAATGAACATGATTACAATGTTTTTTCGCAACGTTTTTATATTGCGGAAAGTTACCAGTCTTGTTGGCGCTGTAAGAAAACAACTCCTGTGTTTGGTATTTTTTTACCTCGTTGGTATAAGTATAGAGACGTTATTTGGGGAGTTGATCCTGCCGAATGGGAAGATTGTATATTAGATGAATGGTATGAAACATCCTCCCCTAAGGGTATGGAGTATTTTGATTCAAAGAATAATATAATTTATCGGTGGTTAACCAGTAGAGTATGGTGGACTGATTTAACGAAAATTGAAATAATTTCAACCTCTGCTCTCTCAAGGATTAATGAGTATTCAAAATTATATTATCCATCCCATAGCAAAACAGCAAAAATGAACTATTACGCGAATCATTGTTGTCATTGTAACGCAATGCAAGGTGATTTTATGATGTTTAATGAGCCAGGGGGCGTGTTCTTCCCTGTAACATATGAACAGGCGGAGAAAATAAGATTCCATGAAGTCAATGAAACAATATTTGCCAAAGCAAGTTATAGTTTAATACCCGAAGCCGGAGGTTTCATAGATCTTTAAGCAAGATAAAACCCGCACGAGGCGGGTATTCTTTTAAATAGAATCACCTTGCTATAGGGAAGGTGATTCTATTGTAAACGTTCCATTAGATCCCGCACTGTCTTCTTGTACTCTTCTTTTTGTGCGTTGTTCTAATGCAGCACGAACATTAGAACTATTTATCAACTGGTCACTGCGTACAGCCAAAAAAAGCCCGCTTTGCGAGCTGTTTTTAATGAAGGATTATTGCATCATATTTTTAAATGCTTTACCCGATTGCTCTTTTTGAATGGCTTCACGCGCATTTTCGCAGTTTTGACCAGACATATCCCCTTTGCTGCATTTTTCGACAACATCTTGGGCTTGTTCAAGATGTTCAGCGTAGTAACTGACATCATAAACTTTGTCTTCACAAGCAGCTAAAAGGAAGCATGACAAGATAGTTAAAGTGCTTATGAATTTTTTCATTCGAACACCTATTGCATCATTAATTTAAACTTTTCTCGACTAACAGCCTCTTGTCTTGCATTTTCAGACGCGATTAGCTGTCTCTCTGCAATATCATATTGCTTCAATTGTAGCTCCATTGTCAATTTTTCTGTATTCAATTGGTTAGATAAGTCAGCTTTTTTTTGCGGAGTATCTGCTGACGCGAACTCCTTCTGTAACGTGGTTAATCTCTTAGCCCTTTCCTGCATTTCATTGTTGAAATTTTCATAGAATTTGATCTTAGCCAGGATTGCATCATATTTTTGTTGCGTCTCTGCAATGTTGCTTGATAAGTCATATTGCGATCGCAAAGAGCTAAGATCTGATTTTGCACTATTTGTTATTGTTGATAGAGAATCCTTCATATAGCTGGATGCGCTATCAAAGCCATTGCTGAAATCAGTGAAGCCTTCGAGTCTTTTCTTCTGTTCTTCAGCGTATCTTATGGTCTGTTCATATTGTTGCTTGAGTTGCTCAAGCTGTCTTGCCGCTTCAGCGGCACGATTTAGCCCTTCTTCAACTGTTTTAGCTATCGCTGTAACGTCTACTACTGGAATACCAGATGCAAAGATTGATGGTGATGTTACGGTAATTATTCCAGCAAAGAGAAATGATAATACTTTATCTTTCATGTTAATCACCCCGCTTTAAGTTTACTTCCACGGTTTAATCCCTGAACTAATGCTGATGCAGAACGACTTCCTGCATTAAAGAATGGATTTGGCATTTTGCTGGCAAAACCATTGGTGAAAGATCGGAGTCCTGATGCTCGCATAAAACCGGATGCAACCTTACCTCCAAAGCCATTAGCGGCTGATGTAAGGCCATTTATACCTACCCCACCTGTTAATGTAGAACAGAGTGTGCCAACTTGTTCTATAAGGAATATGGAAATAATCGTAATAAGGAAAAAGTAAACTACAATAGATAGTTTTATATCTCCATTAACAGGGACAACTGATTCAACGAAACTAATTAAGAAACTAAATGATATGCTATAGAATAAATTTAACAGTATATAGTTGAGACAACTGCCGACCCATGCAGTAAACATATTTCTGGTCGATGAAAATAGAGCGAAACAAATGAATAAAATGCCAGCGGAAAGAAGAATTCCAACCATGAAAGTTGATAGTGTCAAGAAAACAGTAGTGTAATAGATGAGAAGCATTCCGCCGATATAGCCAATCCCCCATACTAGATAAACCCCCATTTTCTCAGCAATTTGGAACTTTCCATAAATACTCATACTTGTATCAAGGAAGTTGTTTAAATTCGTAGATAGAGCGTTCCACAAATTATCAACACTGGTTGCAGTTCCTGAACCTCCAGTAACAGCAGCAGAAAGGTCGGAGCCAGCGTGCATTACAAAAGGAATAACAAACTGGCTGTAATAAGGCGCTGAATAAGTGAATGCACCAACCAGGGCGAATGCACCGATATTCTTAGTCACCTCGCTCATCAGGACGTCACGTTGGGCATACGTGATTTCATATATTAGATAAATAACGTATAAGGCTATAGCCGCAAAAAATGTAGGAGATATTGCCTGTGCGACCTTAGCGGCGTTCGTCGCCGCTGTGGATTCAACAATGGTTGTTACTTTCTCAAGAAATTCTGAAACAATGTTCATAGCTTAGTCCTTCTGGCAGATGAAGAGTTCACCAGAGGCACTAATATTTGGCTTCAGCTTAATTACCAGGTCTGTGCCGAAAAAAATTGCTTCTCCAATTTTTTGGAAATTTAATGTGGATTCTTCTTTATTGTAACTATAAACGTTGTGGGTCGCTGTCGATGTTTTGGTTTTACGTGGTGTAAACGCTTTTTTAATGATGTAATCGAGAGCGTGGCTGTTATGAGATGGTAAAGTGATTAAATCGTCGTTTTTTTTCATAATGTAGTTCTGATTTTTGAGGTTGAAGATAATTGTCGGTCAATGCTTTTGATTTTTTTTCGTATCTCAATTGGATTCGCCTCAGATAAGTTAGCAATGGATAAAGCCAGTTCGATTTGTAAAATTTTCCTTGTTTCGATGAGATTGATTTTTACTTGTGGTATATCACGGAAGACACCACAGCCGGTAATTGCTTTTGAAACGACACGTTCTGTATTCGCTATGCTTTTCTTTACTGTTCGAGGGGGGACATAACGTGCACGGCGAAGTTTTCTCAGATTAGCTTTTGCTTGAGTCATGTAATGTGTCCAGAGTTATAATTTTATTTCTTTGCATGATTCCCCTTTACGGCACACAGCTACACGGTTATTTATCACATTCACCACTGTCACAGTTCCGTCGTCGCATTGAGTGACGATGAAAGGGTATTAAGGGTATTCGTTGATTTTTGTACAGTGAGATTGTTCTCCTGCTATTGCAACCACAACCGGGCTAATAAATAACGCCAGAACAGATGCCAGCTTAATAAAAGCACTCATTTTTGTATGCCCTATATAAATAAATGCTTTCTTCAAATCCTGAATATACTATCTGAATACAGAAGCGGTCCTGTTCTCCTGAAGCAAGGCTTCATTATTTTATGGGCCATTGGATGGGTAGTATGTACGGGTATTGATAGAATGAATTTTGAATGTCCTGTTTTTATTGCATTCAGAAGTTCGTCAATTTCTTTTTGAGATGTCGTTGCTTTCATCAACAAGTGCCTCAATCAGTTTATTAATACACGTCCGTTCTGCCGGAACCTCCCGGCCTGTAATCGGGTCAAAAACGACATGATCGCTTTCAACGTAACGTAAACGGTGATAGACATCTATACGGAGTTTTGTTTTAGCAGCTTCACGTTCAACTCGAGTTAACTCTTCTTTTTCTCGTTTGCTGCTGAAAAACAGAAACCAGATCATTGCTGTGATAATTACTAAAAAAGGGACAACGGTGCCTAAAATGCTTACCATTTCTGCCATGCCACCCATAATAGATTGAATCTTTCCTGTGGCTGTGGTGGTTGTTACTGGTTCAGCAAAATCAGAACCAGTGTCTGATAAAAATGTAAATAAACGGGCAGATAAACCAAATAGCCCGCCAAAAACGAGAAATTTTATTATCGAACCGTATACATTTAATAGACTGTATTCTTCCTCTTTGGGCGATTCAAAGTTTTTTGCCCTTTGTGTCTGCTCTTGTTTAGAACCAGAAACACCTCCGATGAATAAGCCAATACCACCAGTACCTAAACCAATACCCCCACCAGTACCATTCCATTTACCTGTTGTTGTTTCTTTAGCTACAATAGCTGCAAGAGAAATTCCTTCATTTTCGTTTCGCATAGAATTGTCCTCATACTATTCCTGTGACACTTAACACCATCAATAAAATATGTAATGCAGTGATTTTTTTTAGCGTTTTTTTGTAGACTTCAATAAAATCCTTATCCAGAAGTCTGATAATAAAAATACATAGTGCATTCATCGCTGCTCCTGTAAGCGGAATTAACAACGAAAGATGCATGATTTATTCCTTGTTTTCACTCTTGTCTTCGATGGTCATTACTTTAAGAGTTATTCCTTGCATGTCTGTAACAATAACTCTTGTTCCCGCTGGGTAGTTTTCATTGTGTAACGTCTCAACAGGCCAGAATGTATCACCAATGAGTAATTGCCCCTTGCCGTTAACAATATTGTCACTGAGCGTAAATTCTTTTCCTTTAAAACGTGAATGCCCTGTGTTCACCAGGAGAGTGTCTAATTTCTTATGTTTTTTGTCATAGAAGAACTTAATTATCGACGCCAGTATGCTGATTGACGCAAAGAAGCATATATTGGCTTCTTGTGATATCGGAAGAAAAAAGCCCACAATGGCGCTTGATAATGCACCAAGACTGATTACGAGTAACCATCCCGTTCCGGTTATAATTTCAAGGGCAATACAAAGAAGAAACAGCGTAAACCAGAACATCGTTAATCTCCATGAGATAAGGACGGTGATTAAAACAACATTGTCACCGTCCGCTATCTGTTTTAAGACAAATATTGTTGAGCCTGTTTCATATCAACTTTGGAAGTATCCTGTGATACGTTTTTTAGCAGTTCACTGATACCTGCAACCGAACTCACCAGGCTACTTGAATCAAGCGGCATCATCACCAGTTTACTGTTTGATGCTGTGCCAATTGCCTGGAGTGCTTCAGTGTATTTCTGCGCAATAAAGTAATTAACAGACTGAACATCACCTTCAGCGATTGCATCCGACACCAGTTTTGTTGCGCGAGCTTCCGCTTCTGCCTGACGTTCACGTGCTTCAGACTGAAGAAACGCTGATTGCCGTTCCCCTTCTGCTTTCAGTATTTGGGACTGTTTTTCCCCTTCCGCCTTCAGAATTTGTGACTGGCGTATACCTTCCGCTTCCAGAATCTGTGCACGCTTAGTACGTTCCGCTTTCATTTGCGCGTTCATCGCCTTAGTCAGTTCTTCTGGTGGTTTAACATCCCGAATTTCAATACGTGTGACCTTAATTCCCCACGGATCAGTTGCATAATCGACAACCGTTAACAGCTTAGAATTGATGCTGTCACGTTGAGAAAGCATATCGTCGAGATTCATTCCACCAACGACAGTTCGGATATTGGTCATGACAAGATTTGAAATAGCTGATGCAAGATTATCGACTTCATAAGCTGCCTTCGCTGCATCAATGACCTGGATAAAACAAACAGCATCGATAGTTACGTTTGCATTGTCTTTCGAAATAACTTCCTGTTTAGGAACATCCAGGACGGTTTCCATCATGTTGATCCGTTGACCTATGCGGTCCATAAACGGGATCAGGAAGTGAAGACCGGGGGAAAGCGTATGGGTATATTTACCAAAGCGTTCCACTGTCCAGGCATTACCTTGCGGCACGATTTTGACGGCAGATTTAACGAATATCAGCGCGACTAAAATTAATAAGAGTAACGGAATAGATGTAACTATTGGCGTAATTATAGCGTCAATCATGATTAATCCTCTCCCCATTCATCACAATATGCTTCAACCGGAGTTTTTCCTGCTTCATAATCACCGCGCCATGCTTCCGCATCGGCGGCATTTCCACCGCGTAACTCTGCGTAATCCATTAATAGCTCGTGCCATTCTTCAAATGTTACGGTTTGTTTAGTGGAACCAAAATCAGCCATATGTATTTCCTGCATTTTGTGGAGGTATCTCTTTGCAAATGAAATCTGAAATATGAACATCAACAGAAAAACACTTTCCTGCTTCTTTTTCTTTTGAGAAGTTTTTTCTGCATTCTTCAGCGGTCATAGGGAAGTCGCTGTAATGAGTCCATTTCACGGGGCCACCACCTGGTTTTTTGATGGTTGCGTTTATTTGGTACTTAGGCATTCAAAAATACCTCCACTCGATCACCTGTCTTTCTTGAACACATCCAGCGGCGCAGTTCTGTAAAACTATCCTGGATCTCACAACGGGTACTTTTCATTGTGACAGTTGGTATATTGTCGTAGCTGGCATATGCAATCTCTTTTTTGGGTGTGCGCAATATGCCTTTGTCAATATCAAGAATCCTGAACGCGCTAATTCTTCTTTTGTGCTCGTTAAATAGTGTTCGTTTAGTTGCTGTTATCTGCTTCTGTGCTTCCTGGTAAATGTAGGTAAGCACATCATAAGATTGTTGCTGTGTAATAAGGAAATTACGGCTAACATCCGTTGTTGTGAGCGTTTTATTATTTCTTAATCCCCAATAAGCCACGATGATATAGAGTGGATATCCTTTCAAATCTGCCACACATTCAGGAATGACAGGATTAATTTTTAACTTACGCGCCATATTTTCTCCCGGTTGTTTGTCTGAAATAGAAACATCCCCGGAATACAGCGTCATAAGCTAATTATGAAAAGTTGCAGCCACTCACTACAGGCTCTTTATCTGATTGTTCATCATCATGCATAGCTAAACCCCCTTACCTGGAGTGGAGACTGGCAAATCTGGTGTACTTCTGCGTTGCAGCCTGTACGACTTGCTCAGGGAGAGAGTGAGTGAGATTAACTCAACGCGAGTTCACCAAATAAGGGGGTTTAAGTATGCAGAATGATATTTGCGGATAAAGAGTCGTTACCTGTGTAGATGGCGCGGCACGTCACTCTGTTACGTAGCCCGTTGCTGACAGATGCCAGCGGTGCTTGAAATGCACGAATAATAACCTCCTTATGCCAGGGCTTTAGGCAATGACCGCTGTCCGGGGTTGTTAAAGAGCATGAGATGACAAGCGTTCTAACGGGCGTCAAAGAGTGCTCATTTTCCAGGCAATGAGCACAAAAAACGCGATGAACGAGCTTTTACAATCATCTGGATAGTATTGTGTGTGCGACATTTAAAACCTGTCAATGCCACAAGAGCGATCTAATGATCTGGATAACATCTAAAAAACAGAATAATATTCTGTTTGTTAAATGATGTACGATCTAAAAATCTAGATAATACTGTTTGTGTGGTTTATTCGATCGTGTGAGTGGGTGTATGCAGTCAAAAAAACTTTTTTGAATATACAAAATTCTGAATTTCTGATTTTGTAAGGTTTTGTATGGGGAACGTCAGTAAAGAAGGGGCTTCAGTAGCTGTTCTGAAAACGATTTTGAAGCAGTCACAGATGTGTGCTGAATCAAAAAGGAAACGAGCCAGGCTTGAACATCGTTGATCGATTGCGCCCATGCTGCTAAATTTGCAGGCAAGTTTTCCGCGATTTGTAAATGCAGAAAACGAGGTGCTGAAATTTTGTTCAAGAACGTAAATTTCAGATAAAGAAAACCCCCGTAATCTCGTGTTTTCCAGGCAGCGTAGATTAGCGGGGGTTGCCCTCAAGGCCGAGCCTTGAGCTGATAACGTTTTATTTCAGGTATGCTTGTTACCTGAAATGGAGTTTAATTCCATGAGAAGGAAATATCAACTCTTACAGTGCAAGCTAAGTGCAGCTTGCTGTGATTAGCAAACGTCACTGGTCTGAACTATCACCGGAAGAGCAGGTCCGTTTCTGGCAGGACTACGAAGCGGGCATTGAAAGCTCATTCCTGGTCCCCCAGGAAAACAAAGGCGGAACAACAAAACGTCGCCGGGGTGAACATTCCACTAAGCCAAAGTGTGAGAATCCAGCCTGGTTCCGTCCCGACAGCTATAAGGCGCTGGGCGGACAGTTGGGCCACGCTTACAATCGTCTCGTTAAAAAAGACCCGGTAACTGGTCAGTACACACTCAGAATGCACATGTCGTTGCATCCATTTTATGTACTGAAACGTCAGAGTGTCGGTCGCAAATATAAATTCCGACCGGAGAAACAGCGGCTGCTTGACGCAATATGGGTTGTACTTGTGAGTTTTTGTGATCGTGGATTGCACACTGTCGGCATGTCTGTCTCCCGCCTGGCAGAAGAAATAAGTCCAAAAGACAGTAAGGGAAACGTTATTCCTGAAACCGCAGTCACAGTATCGCGCCTTTCCCGTCTGCTGGCAGAGCAGGTTTGCTTTGGCACGTTGGGAACGTCAGAAAAGACGATATGGGATCGTGAATCCCGCCAGCGACTGCCGAAATACGTCTGGATCACCGAAACTGGCTGGAAAATGCTGGGAGTTGATCTGGTGAAACTTCAGGAACAGCAACGTAAACGCCTTGCAGAAAGTGAAATCCGTCTGCAACTGATTAAAGAAGGCGTTATCCGCGAGGGCGAGGAAATCTCTGTTCACTCGGCTCGTAAACGCTGGTATGCGCAGCGTTCTCTCGATGCCATCAAGTCCCGACGTAAGAAAGCAGCGGAGCGCAAACGTGCTAATCGCCTGGCAAAACTGCCGTATGATGAACAGCGAAACGAAATTGCGCGGTTTATTCTGAAGCGTATGCCGCCGGACGAAGCGTACTGGTGCACTAAAGAAAGATTAGAGCAACTGGTAGCCAGGGATCTACGTCAGCTTGAACTGGCCCTGACAGCTTCGCCACCCCACTAGTTTAGCTGCCTGATACAATCGGCACTCTCTTCAGCCCCTTCGGGGCTTTTCGTGTTGCCTGCATTTCATGAAATTCCTCATTTTTGACGACCGTTTTTCATTTTGTCCCGCTCTGACAGTTTTTTGATGGCCACAATCGGGTATCGGAGCTAAACCGCCTTCGGTTATTAACAAAAACCCGCAAACGAATAACTTCAGAAAGCAGCAAACGTAGAAGATCAAACCCGCAATATATTCTTAACCCCTGTTCTTTAATCCCCTGCGTTGCTTCGCCGCAGGGAAAATATTTATCTTTGAAACAACTGTGGATAATTACAAAAATGCCTTCGCTTGCAGCGGCTAACGCCGCGCCGCTCAGAATATAAAAGTACCTCCCACCGCTTCGCGGCGGGCATATGGACATCTGCCCAATGAAAAACAAAGCCCCTCCAACCCTCCAAAAAACACTGCAAATACTCAGCAACAGCGCCCAACCCATCACTGAAAAGCGCCGCCGCCCCCGCCCAAAGGGCGGGAACAACATCGCTTTCAATAATGGATGTTGTAACTAAGAAATCTCATCGCTGTCAGCCTTCTGGCTGGAAGTACCAAATACACGCTCGTAAGCGGCCCTGACGGTCCGCTAACGCGGAGATACGCCCCGACTGCGGGTAAACCCTTGTCGGGACCACTCCGACCGCGCACAAAAGCTATTTCATGGCTGAAAGCGGGTATGGCTTAGCAGGATGGGGATGGGTAAGGTGAAACCTATCAATCAGTACCGGCTTACGCCGGGCTTCGGCGGTTTAGCTCTGTGCCATATAAGACAACAGAGTGCCGCCTTACATGCCGCTGGCGCGGCATCAAAAAGAAAGCCCCCCAATAACGGGGGGAAATAGCGTTTTGATCAAAATGATAATGCTAGTGTGCTTCTTGCGTGCCATTCCAGGCACAAACTAAATTTAACGTTTTGTTAACTACAAAGAAATCCGATGAGTTAATCACTTGCGGAATAAAATCATATAGTAAATTACTATATGATTTTGCGTTGTTTCGGAGAATTAAAAAATGCCTTTGATTGAATACATCAACAAGTTCTATCGGGGGAATCAGGCATCGTTCGCCAGGCTGACCGGAGTTCAACCTGCGCAGGTCACACAGTGGATCAACAAAGGATTCATCGTGGTGAATCACACACTGTATAGTCCACGCCGAAAGCTGGGAATTTAATTCCAGGTCAATATATAATGCTGTTGGCGCTTGAGGCTTTCTGCCTCATGGCGAAAAGGTGGTTTGTATCTTGTTGTGCGGCAGAAAGAAGAAAGCCCCGTAGTTAATTTTTCATTAACCCACGAGGCGATCCCAATGCTTCAACAACATCAGGATAGCCTCTTACCGCGCGTTACGCAAGGAGAAGAAGGCCATGAAACAGCCGAAAAACGCCCTGACCTGGTGTTTATTAATCGTGTGCTGCACATTGTTAATATTCACGTATCTGACCCGGAATCGTTTGTGCGAGGTCCGGCTGAAAGATGGAAACAGGGAGGTTACGGCAAGTCTGGCTTACGAATCCAACGGTAAGTAGCAACCCGGAGGCGGGCGAAAGCCCGCCTTTTTGGGGATGATGTGGTTCTGGCATTAAGCGCCTTTGCAAAGGGGGTATTCTGTACGGATACCCCCTTTTTCCATGTATTTTCAGGATATTAACTGCTGAAAATGGTATAATTAGTCAATATGACAGCAATTATTGAGGCGAGTATGCAGCCAAAAAAAACACCCGTGATTGTGGTCAAAAAACGCCGCGTTCTGGTCATGCCAGAAAATCCTGTGGTGAATGAAAAGCCGCAGGAAGTACAAAAATCAGCAGTTAATGAAAACAAGAAAGTACAGAAGAAAGATGCTGTAGCAGAGAAAACACATAAAAAGCAGCCTCAGCCCTGGTATTTGAAAAAACAAATCACTTTTCCCCCAAAATATCCGAAAGAATATTTTGAAAAGTGTTTCAATAAAGTTCGTGCTGTTTTTCCTGAACTATGGACAGACGAAAAAAAGAACTTGCCCCTGAAAAGCGGGATTCTCCAGGACGTTGAGAAATACCTGGCGGATAACCCGGATGTGGATCTGACGATTGAAGAGTGGAATTGTGCGGTTCAGGTGATGACGTTCCGGTGGCAATATCTTCAGAATTGTACTGTACCAGGCGCAACACGTTACGACCTTTACGGGAAACCTGCTGGTACAGTAAAAAAAGCACACGCAACTTATGCGCAACTGGTTCTCGATGCCCGTAAGAAAGCCAGCGAGAAGAAACAATTAAAACGTAAGGGATAAAGCCCCGAAGGGCTTTATCATTTCAGCCTGGCTGACTGTAGAATCCAGTGATTTTTTCCGTTTTCGTCCAGGCCGTGTTCGTAAGCTGCAAGAGCCGCTTTCATTATTGCTGTTTTTGTCTGGCCTGTTCGCAGTGCTTCCCGTTCCAGAATATCTTCGTAAACGTCCCCAAGCCGGACATTGGTCACTTTAGTTGCTCCCGATTTTTTGCGGGTAGCTTCATTGATGAATCGGGCTGTGTCTGCATTGGTTTGTTCTGTTTTTTGTCCTGGTATTACCGGAGTTTTCAAGTCAAGAGCCATTATATCACCTTTCGTGTGTTACATTAGCTTTACTGTGTAAAGTTAATGATGTAAAGCTATCGTATTACATCCATTAGGGATTGATGCCTAACTCTTGCGCCAAAAGCTCTATTTGTGCTTTAGCTGTAGAAAGGCTGGATGCGCGACGTACATCATGAACGCCAGCGCCTTCATTACAGGCCGCTTCAAAAATATCTAAATCTGAAATACGTGTACGAAGTGGCTGTATCCACACCGGGTTCTCCCGGAGTAACTTGTCGAGATCAATCGCTGCTTTTCTGTGGCGTGGTTTTGTCGTGTTAATTCTCGTGAAAAGTACCCAGGGTTGCAGGTCTGGATTGATCTGTTGAGCTGTGCGAACTTTTTCTGTTACATGAGTCAGCGTTTCTGCTTCGAAATCTGAAGACGGCTTAACGAGAGTAAGCAGAATGTCAGCTACAGTTAAGGCACTGCGAAATTCCTTGCTGTCATGCCCTGGACAGTCAATGATCAGCACTTCACATATTTTTTTCAGGCGCTTAATGACTTCTGATACATCGCCATACTCTTCATAAACAGGAACCGGTAATAAGCCATTCTGCTTTCTTTTTTCGTTCCAGCTAAGAATATCATTGTTTTTATCGGTCTTCAGAATGATGACCGTTCGTGAATTATTTACCAGATAAGAAGCCAGGTTTGTTGCTGTGGTGCTTTTTCCTACACCGCCTTTATCTGATGCGACAAGTAATGCTCTCCCCATAGAAACCTCGGATATACAGTGTAAAGGTTTATTTGTCTTTACATTGTATTCATTATAGTTACGTTGTAAAGATGTTTGTGTCTTTACAATGTAATTGTTTTTGTGCTTTACATTGTGTGTATGTTACAGGGTAACTTTTCAGGATGCGATTTTGCCTGGTGTGTTGTTGCGCCCGTAGCTCGCTGACGCTCACACGCGCAGTACAGCGCCCCGCCCTGCTGCAATGCACCAGGACGGCGTAAACTCGCTGGCGCTCGCGCTAACTGCGGCATTCTGCGGCGCAAATCAGCATGATCATAGGCTGTTGGTCTGTCCTGGCTTTGCAGGGCGAAGGGATGGCCCTGTGCATCCTGGTATGTTCGTCAGCGGCTGCGCCGCGCTTCGGGGCGATGTGGCCCCGCTGCTCTCAGGTATTTTCTTTCGCCCCTTCTATGCCCTGCCGGGCATTGCATGAATGTAAATATTTGTATTTAACGATATTTATTTTAAAGAAAGGAGGAAAAAATACTTGATAATAGGTCAGTTCTGACCTATTATAAACACATCGAGAGGGGATGGTCCCCAATCACCAAAGCCGCTCAGCGGCAGGAGCTTAAAAATGGAAAACCACGCCAAATTTGTTGCTACTGAAATTCTTAATCAGCTTGGTGGAAACCGCTTTATTGCTATGACAGGCGCAAAGAACTTTGCCTGTTTTGATGAAAATGGTGAGTGTGGTCTTTGCTTTCGTTTGCCTTCAAATTTTGCAATGAAGGGAATTAATTTGGTTAAAATCAAATTAACCTTCTCTGATACATACCTGGTGACATTTTCCCGTGTCCGTGGAGCTACAGTAAAAGAAATATCAAAATTTGATAATATTTATTGTGATCAGCTTGAATGTTTATTTAATGAACAAACCGGACTTGCAACCAGATTGTAATTTTTAATATGGGGGGATTCCCCCCATATCAGGAGGATAAATGAAAGTTCTTATTGGTAATATAAATATTGATAATTATCATATGCTGTCTGCATTAGCTGGGATTGCGGGATTTGACAGGAGCATTGAGTTTACATGTGAAATATCAGCAAGTATCGAAATTATGGAGGATGATTTCGTAAATAAAGCTGGTATATTAAAGATGTTAGATGAATTTATTGAAAATGATTTTTCAATAAAGCTCGTCTAGAAAATACTTGATAATAGGTCATTTGTGACCTATTATTAATGCATTGAGAGGGGATGGTCCCCAATCGCCAAAGCCGCTCAGCGGCAGGAGATTAAATATGAAACAATCTACTTTTCCTGTTATCGTCTCTACAACTGGTCATGTGTTTTCTGTTGTGCGCGTGACGCTTTGCACCATTTGCCTTAAACATGAAAAAACAGGCGAGTCTTATGTCGTCATTTTTACAGACTGCCATAATATCCGTGATTATAAAAAGGGCGTTGTTCCGGTTCTTGGGGAGCTTTATCAGGAAGATGTCGATTTGATTACCGGAAAAAGTTAAAAGAAAGGGGCTATATGCCCCTTTACTGTTAAAAGGGGAGACTATCTTGATATGAAGATAAGAAAAGGTGACAGACAATATTATCTGAATAAAGAAGGTGATACGTTTCATCTGGTGAAGCGAGTAAAAACTTTTTCTAAGTCTGCGACTTTAGGAAAAACGAAAGCAACGGTGAAAACTGTTGCTGATCTTGTTTTTCATGAGGAGGCATTCGACACTATCGACTTTGCCAGCGACGGATTAAGAGAGAATGATAAAGAAATTGTTTCTATGATGATTCAGGAAATGAGTGAGGGAAAAAATGCCAAATGAAAACACACCAGAAAACATTAAACGTCTGCGGCAAAAAATTGGCCTGACACAGAAAGAATGTGCTGAAATATTCAGCATGAGTCCGCGTACCTGGCGTCGCAAAGAAGAACCTGTCGGAACTGCAAGCGGTACAGCACTTACACCAGTAGAGTTTAAATTTCTTCTGCTTTTAGCTGGAGAACACCCTGATTATGTACTTTGTAAAAGGAATAAAAAGAATTCTGATTCTGGAAGTAATTAAGGAATATTAAGATGAAAATAGAATTAACGTATGACGAAATCACGGAATAAGCTACAAAAAACATAACTGAATTTATGGCTGGACTTAATAGCCCCAGTTGCATTGAACAATGAGCAATTGCGCCCGTAGCTCGCTGACGCTCACACGCGCAGTACAGCGCCCCGCCCTGCTGCAATGCACCAGGACGGCGTAAA
>ERZ808024.156-NODE-156-length-55820-cov-9.440952_pt1 | contig 55820 bp, 45 predicted proteins | sample MGYA00380181_ERZ808024 | MGnify/ENA primary metagenome ERZ808024 (study PRJEB31490, sample SAMN06133413) | mouse gut metagenome | isolation source: Z2_1 | host: mice | place: China: Chengdu | collected 2015-05 ...
ACGCCTCATTCCTCCGCCTTGCATATAAAAAATCATTCTGCGTTATATGGCTAGGAACTTATTTTTCGGTGTACTAGTACATTATTGCATTAATCTTGAAGTAATAGTACTTGATATTCGTGTCAGCTGTAAGGCGACGAACCGACGGTGTAGCGGGCTACATCTAGGTTCGAAGGCGTGCAGATGGCATGGATAGCAAGTGCTTATTACTCAAGAATTAATGCAATGATGTACTAGGCCTTTTTCTGCAAACCGTCCCCCAGCGTCCCCACATCAGCATACATCTGACCGCCTCATCCATGCAAAACCCTGCATAGATACCCACAATTCTCCACTCCAACACAATACCCAAAATATAAGAAGCACCCACGCCAAATACCCACATTGAAACCACGCTCAGCGCCACACAATAATATACATCCCCTATCCCTTTTAACGAATTGCTGAACATAAAATTACCAACCTTGAATAGCAGCGTAAACGCTTCTAAACAAATAATATCTTTCGCAATTTCTATAACAGCCTGATCAGATGTGAAAAAGCTCAGAATCAGACAGAAAAAAAGCAGCGTTTACATGATATTAAGAAATACATTGACTGCTGCTACAACAAACCTATACAGGTGCAAACTATTGCCAGAGAATTTGCTATTCACCCGAATTATCTAACTTCGGCATTTAAAGAAGAATTCGGTATATCACCGAAGCAATATATTATTGATAAACGGATCTCTGCTGCCTGTAATTTTTTAGAAACTTCCGCTTATTCTATCAAAGATATATCTTATATGGTCGGTTACGAGAACCAACTGGAATTCAGTCAGCTATTCAAAAAAGCAGTAGGAAAATCTCCTACCGCTTACCGAAGTAAATATATTACCTAAAAAAGAAAAGATTTATCGCAAAGGGACTTCATACACCGTACCGCGCCGCATGCCGCTTCTTCCTCATATGGAGGAATCTCTATCCTTAATCCGAACATTTCTTCTGCCAACTTCTGCATCAGAGGATTTTTCCGCAATCCGTTCCCCGCCCCGGCCAGACGATGCGCTTTCCTTCCCGTCAGTTCGCACATCTCAATATAATACTGATGCAGTTCATCCAATATTCCTATGATCACCCCTGCCGTCAGCGCGCCCGGATGAAAATTCTCTGTACTGATTCCTGCAATCTCTCCTCTCTTACCTGGATCGCTGCGGGTTCCTGAAAAGGTTGTCTTAACCTTCCATGCCGCATCAACCCCGTACTGCTCTATAAAATCACTTGCCTGTTCATACATAATCTTATAATGATCCCCTCCTACCCTGCCGGACACTTCTCTGTAGAATTGCTCCAACATCGCATAAGCCCGTCCTCCGCAAAGAGACGATCCCGCCAATATATAACTGTCCTTCATACATGGGCGAAGTTCCAGGTTTCCATTACACGCGGTATAATTCTCCGAAGCAAACGTCACCTGGCTTCCGGTGCCGATATTGATCAAAACCGTATCATAGAGATCGTCAACAGATCCAAAAAAGCTTGCCTGATTATCCCCGATCGCTCCCATGACCGGAATCCCTTCGGCCGTCTCTCCGGTAATAAAATGTTCTGTCCGAATCTTCGGCAGAAAGGAAATGTCGGTCCCTGCTTCCTTCAGCGCATCGTACATAAATTCCTTCTTCTCTAAGTCGAAGCATCCCCAGCTTGCCGCCATATCCATGCCGATCACCGGCTCTGTACGTCCGCAGAGCTTCATTCCGATATAATCGCTGATCGTAGTCATCTTCTTTGCGTCTCTTGGAATTCTTCCCTTCTTCTGAAGATAATAATGCGTGGCCAGACCATATCCTGCTGACACCGCTCCCGCCGCTTCCTTCAATATCTGTACGCTGCTCCTTCCGCTATCAAGAAGCTTGTCTCCGCTGCCGTCCTGCCAGGTATACAGCGGGCTGACCGCATTGCCCTCCTCATCTACATACAGCATTCCGTGCATCTGCCCGGTAAGGCCGATACCGGAAGGAATTCCATAGATACGGATCAATGCTTCTGTCTTCTCTTTGGTGATCTTATAGATCCTCTCTGGATCCTGTATCTTTTCTTCAGGCGTGCCTCCGGTAAGAAAAGACCTGTGCTCTGCCGTCTCGCGGGCAATCAGATTCCCGCTTTCTTTCTCTATAAGTACAATACTGACCGATGTTGTACCGATATCTATTCCCATGATATTCATAGACATTACCACCTTTTGTTGGTATTATATCACAAAGAATTTCTAAACTCTACTTTCTTTCCCAGACTATTTTGTACCTATTTTGCATTGCAAACAATCTTACCATTCCGCCCGAAATGAATCCCATTTTCTCCATCCTATAAGACTCACGATACATCCCGCGGCAGCACAGACACACCAGCCAATTCGAAGAGTTCCCCAGCCCCACCGGTCAGCGATCCACCCAAATCCGTAACTGGCGATCGTTGTCCCCGCATAGGCAGCCATATTAAGAATTCCTATCACCGTCGATATCTTGCCGCACTTTTTAAAATGAAGCGGAATCAAACTGATAATCAGCGTATTGATTCCCGTCATGACCGTTGTGATAACCCCCAAAAAAGCAAGCGAAAATACCGCTTTGTTATCCCCCCATGCCATCATACACAGAAGCGTCACAAAGGCAAGTCCGAAGAAAACCGCTATTGTTTTAACTTCCGTATGGAACCATCTTCGGTTCCAATTATCTGCCCAAAATACTCCAATCAGATTCACGACTGGCAGCACCATGGTCATCATTACAGAAACTACAGAACTTATGTGGAAACTGTCCGCCAGATAAGTCGGTATCCATGTAGAGATCCCGTCTTTCAGAATTCCATGGATACAAGAAATAATAATAATTCCTGCTAATCCCGACTGAATCAGTAACCGCCAAAATTCTTTAATTCCCTCATTCCTTTTTCTGCCGTCTTCTTTACATATGATCAATGGGATCTTGCAGTCCCTGGTCATTATCTGGCAGCCGATCAACCAAAACATCGCGCTCACCAAGGTCCACACTCCAACTCCCCCAAAACAATATCTCCAACTTAAATACTTCAGACAAACGGCACTGTATCCATAAGCGCACAGCATCCCCGCCGGTCCCGTCGTCGACAGCAGAAGGCAGATCCTCGCACTCATTCCCGGAGAGGATAATTCTGTTATGAATCTCGCCATCGGTCCCCAGATAAACGCTTGAAACAATCCGTTCACAGACCATATCACCGTCATCCATGAAATACTGCTAAGACACCCCAATATGCTGTTCGCAGCCCCGCTTCCTAAAACCCCAAGAAAAACCAACAAAATCGGAGAAATATAGTCGCCAAGAATCCCGCTTAGCACTTGCCCCATACCATAAGCAAGGAAAAAGGCAGAAATTACAATTCCAATACTTTCCTTCGTCACATCAAGGTCAGCGACCATATCACTGATGCAGGCTGAGATATTCAGCCTGCCCAGATATACGGTAAAATAAGTTATCCATGTAATACAGATCAAGAAGCTTTCTTTTCTAATAGATTTCTTTTCTTCCATAATCCTACTGCGTACTCAAATATTCATCCAATGCAGCCTGCCCGATCTTCTGGGCTTTATCCAAGGCTTCCTGTGCCGGTACATTCTCGATTTCCACCAGGTCGGCCGCATCCGCAAGTGCCTGCAGAATCTTACCGCCGGTAGGATCGATAAAATTCATCTGAGAAAATTCCATCTGCTCGATCGGCACCTTTGCCTCTGGATGTTCTTCAAGATACTTCTTAAACTCCTCATCCTCAAGCGCCTTCTTCCTTACCGGTATATATCCCGTCTTCATTGAAAACTTTGCTGTACTTTCGGCACTGGTCAGATATGTCAGCCATTCAAACCCAGCCTGCTTCTCTTCCTTAGAAGCTTTGGATAATACTGCGCAAGTCAATGCGTCTGCATACGGACTTGGGGGATTATCATTGAATCCTGGCTGGATATGCGCTGCGATCTTATTAAAATCCAGATCTCCCTGATCCCCGCTTGAACCAGTATATCCTGCCGCCCGGTCCTGCATAACGTCATCAATCGTTTTATACCAGTATTCCCAACCGTCACCGCCAAAATGAATCCTCATGATCTTATCTTCATGAATCCATTTCCGCACACTTTCCCAAGCTTCCACCCATTCCGGAGTATTGACTGTAACTTTCGTACCGTCCTCACTCAGAACATCTCCGCCGTTACTGTACGCTATGTCTTTCAGATTCATCTCATCATACATAGGCTCCCAGCCATAAAAAACCGTCTCTCCGTTCTCCACGACCGTGAGCTTTTCTGCTGCCTCTGCCAACGACTGCCAATTCTTGAATGCATCCTCAGGGTTGATTCCTGCTTCTTTAAATACATCCTTCCTGTAATACATCACCTGTGTCGTGCCATAGACCGGCAGACCGATAGTCTGTCCTTCCATATCAATGCAATATTCCAGGAATGTTTCAAAGTAGTCCTCTTTCTGAAAGTCTTCATCCTCTTCAATATAACTGTCCAGAGGCTCTAATACTCCTCTCCCCTTAAACATATTGAGCGCGTCGTAGCCCAGAAGGGTAGTAGCCGGGACTGTACCGGATGCCATCGCCGCCTGCACCATCTTCTTTGTCTCATCATAGCTTGACTGCTGTACACCGATTACTTCTATGCGGTCTTGGGAATCATTGAATTCTTTGATCACATTCTCCATCGTCTTCCCAAGCTCCCCTCCAAGCCCGTACCAGAATTCAATCTGGACGACTCCGTCCTGCCCATGTTCCTCCGGTTTTGAACTCTTACCGCATCCAACCGCCGACACCGCTATAGCCAGCGTTAATATAACCGCATATATCTTCTTCATTCTCCCATCTCCTCTATCTTCTCTTATTCTTTTACCGCTGCATCATTCGTAATCCCTTTAATGATCCATTTCTGACCAAAAAAGAAGAGAATCAGCAACGGAAATATAATTACACAGCAAGCCGCCATAATAGCCCCCCATTGCATTCCGTAAGCTCCGTCAGATGAAAAAAACGTTCTAAGCCCCATACTTACGAAATATTTCTCCTTATCCTTTATAATCAAAGAAGGCCATAAATAATTGTTATAATTACCTATAAAGGACAGAATTCCTAACGTCACATAGGAAGACACCGACATCGGGCTAACGATCCTAGTGAATATCGTCCAATGACCGGCCCCGTCAACTCTTGCCGCATCCAATATGGAATCATTGATCTGCGAAAACGTCGTCCAGAAAAAAAATATATTAAATATACTTACCGAACTGGACAAAATATATCCCAAATGAGTATTCATAAGCCCCAACTTAGAGACAATGATATAGGAAGGGATATAGGTCGCCGCCACCGGCATGATATAAGTGAGGGTGATGATGATCACCAATATCTTCTTTCCGTAAAATTTTATGTTGACCAGCGCGTAGGCAAACAGAGCAGAGTTCACCAACACAATGGCGGTCGTAATAACCGCGGTATAGCTGCTGTTCCACATATACTTATAAAACATCCCATCCGCCAACGCATCTTGATAATTCACCCACTGTGCTGCCTTGGGCATAAGCTTAGGCGGCATCTGCCAGATCTCATCCTTCGTCTTGATAGAATTGGTCAGCATCCACAGAAATGGGAATGCGACGATGATACCCGCTGCCGCAAGACATACATGGATCCAGATATGCTTCCATTTTACTTGTTTTCTTCTCATACGACTACCCCTATCCATAGTATACTGAATTCTTTGATGCCCTTTTCTCGATCAATGACAGCAGCGCCGTAAGGATCACCAGTATTACAGCCACCGAAGAGGCTTTACCTGTATTAAAGGATTCAAAAGCCTCCTGGTAAAAATAATACAAAAGCGTTCTGGTCGAACCTGCCGGTCCCCCCTGAGTTAACACCTGGATCTGATCATACGCCTGCAGGGAATTGATCGTCGTAATGATCAAAAGAAAGAACGTCGTCGGCGATATCATCGGCAGTGTAATGGAAAAGAATCTCCTCACAGAATCCGCACCGTCAATGGCTGCCGCTTCTAACAGATTGGCAGAGACTTTCTGCAGCGCTCCCAAATAGAACAGCATTGTCCAGCCGATCTGTTTCCATACCGTCACTATGATGACCGACAGCATAGCCGTATCCATACTCTGCGTCCACTCAATTCCATGTATTCCCAAGAACCCCAACAGATAATTCAGAATGCCAACTCTCGGTTCAAATATCCAGGACCACACAATACTAACTGCTACCATAGGCGTAATATAAGGCGCGAATATGACCGCCCGATAGAATCCTGAACTTCTTTTAGCAAGATTTAAAGCAAGCGCCGCCAATAGTCCAAGGACGATACTCGGAACAACGGTCCCAAGCGCAAAAGCCAGAGTATTCCAAAGCACCTCTGTAAAATCATGCTGTCCTATCAGACTAATATAATTATAAAATCCTACAAAATTAAAATGATCAGATATCATATCCCAATCTGTAAAGCTCATCCCAACAGAGTACAAGACCGGCCCAATCCAAAATACTGCCATCGGGATCAGCGCCGGCATGATAAAAAGCAGGCCGGCAAGATTCTCTTTCTTATTGCGAACTTTCATTCTCTTCATCTTTTCCTGCCCTTCCTTTCACACATTGATCTCACAGCGGACAAAATCAGCCTTCCTTTTTCGCTAATACCATCTGGTGGAACCGGACCGCCTTCTCATGGGTATCGCGCAGCATGTCCATCTCTTCCTGAACAGAATCAAATTCCGAACCGTACTTTAACCCTATTTCAAAATCAGCAGGAAGCTCTAACGGCGACCTTGCGACCCAATATGCAACCCTATCCCAATCAAGTACTCCTGTAAACGGCGGACGGTGGGCGTCAGCCTTCTCCACTGCGATATCGTCATCCAGTTTTTCCGGTTCTATAGAGTCAGTATCCTGCAGATGTGTCGCATAAAGCCTGTCATGATACTTTTCCAGGAAGAGATAGTAATTATCCTGGCACATAATGCTGGCATGTCCAGAATCATAACATAATCCCACAAATTCTTCGTCATATCTAGAGAAAATACGCTCAAACTTATCAATCTGATACTCTAACGGCGTAAACAAAAGATTTTCCAATGCTATTTTAACTCCCGCCATCTTCGCATAACCTTGTATCTCATCGAATGATTTATACACCTGCCTATAATAATCTTCCATATCATCCGTACTCCTTGCAAACATACCGAATGGCAATTGCATATGCAATACCATAACACGGGCTCCGATATGGGTACACAAGTCTATCCTATTCTTCAACAGGTCAACCCCTGCTTCTCTAAGATATTCATTCGGATTCGTATAATCCTTGCGGATCCTGCTACACCGCTCTCTTACAGAAGGAATCCTCTTTCCATTCACGATTTTTCCTCTGAATCCGCCTTCTGTAGCATGAATGGAGTGCGCGTGAAGTCCATAATGCTTCAGCACGTCTCTTGCCTGAAGCATCTCGCTCTTACTGTACATATATTCTCCCTCCCAGTCATGGATCCACTGGGTATGGGAAAATCCTGCCTCAGCGATATATTTGATTTGGTGTTCGATCACTCCCCAATCATGAAGATCATTGTTATAATCTGTATTTACTGATGTTGTCAACATTTCCTGTTTCCTCCTACTTTTTATATTCTTCCAAATATCTAAGGTTCTGAATCTTCAGAATGATTACCAGAACCAGACCGACAACAGAGACGATCCCTGTAGCTATAAAAATCATTCTGTAACCCGCAATACCAGGATTTTTATCCAGGATACTCCCTGCCACCGTATACAGGTAGATCTCCGGCGCATACCCTACAACTGAGATGATTCCCGACGCGGTACCTGCAAGGCTCTTCGAGATACGCAGTTCATCGATCGGAGCAAAATACAATGCCTTCACCGCCAGCAAGCTTAATCCTTGAAGGACAAAATTCACTACTACTACCCATAACAGAGATCGGTTTGTCGGGATCAGCAGATAGAGGAAGGAAAAAACGGTCATTCCCACAAATCCATATTGCATAAACTTAATAACGCTCTTCATCTTGTCAGCCATAAATCCGCCGAGCAGCGATCCGATCAGCATCAGTGCGTATGCACGGAATACGCCAAGCAAAGCCACTGCCGAATTATTCATCTCGTATATCTCTGTAAAATACGGTGTCAAGTATCCAAAGAAGATCACCGCCGAATAGTTACACGCCACGATAGCTCCTACCATCCATACACGCGGTATCTTAACTACCTTCTTAAAATCTTCCCATGTGATCTTACTGCTGTCTTTTAGCTCTGTACCATCTGCTTCTACCGCACCCTTAGGATCCTGAACAAACAGAATGACCAGAACGCCGGCAACTATCATCATAGCGCTGTAGAACTGAATCGCACCCGTGAGTCCCAGCACCTCATCTGTAAATCTGGAAAATACCCACACAGAACCCAGGGCTACCACAGTTCCTACCAGTCCTCTTCCGCCTTCCAGAAATCCAAAAAGCTTGCCCTGCTCATCGCCCCGTCCAAGATTATTGGTAATCTTAACCATAGACGCCCAGAATGTAAATACTGTCGTAATTCCAAATAACCCGTGAATGACCATCAACGCTCCAAATCCCGGAAGCATTGAATACCATAATCCTACTGCGCCTGTTCCAAAGCATGAGAATATAATCAGCTTCTTCGGTGAAATCTTATCCGCCAGCATTCCTCCCGGAAAATAGCAGATAAAATTAATAATGCCGTACATCGTCAGCAAAAGACCAAGCTGCGCTTTTGTAGAACCAGTCGCTGATTCCAGTGTCGAAAAATATGTATCCTTAAGATACGGCAGTTTTGTGATAATTCCCCCCACCAAAGATACACAAAAAAGTACTACCCACTTTTGAATTTTCTCTGACCTAAACTTAATCATCTTTTCCTCCTTCTTTACCTGTCGTTCCTTTCATCAGTTTTTCGCTTGAATATTCAGACTATCCTCCCTTCAGCTTTTTATTATTAATTATGGTTCCAGTATATCATCCACACTTTTCCGACAACATATCACAACTTGTGAATTCATATCATTTTCACTTATCTTTATCAGCATTGATGATGAAACGTACTGTTTTATGGTAAACTAATACCACTATTTCTTATGGAACAGGAGAGGTCAAATGACATTATTTAAAAATATGAATCTATCTAAAAAATTAATATTAATGAATATATTTCTGGTCACGCTGCCCACCCTTGTATTTGCATTCGTTCTTTATTCCGTGCAGTCACGCCAATTCAACAAACAGATGCTTCAGGAACGTCAGTCTGCCGTATCCCAACTGGCAAACAGTCTGGATACATCCTTAACGTCCGTAGAAGATCTGTCCCAATCCCTTGTATACCGAAGCACCATCTCTTCGCTTGTTACACGCTCCGACCTTGCCATGTATCCCACCTGGGCAAAATATAACAGCGAGGAGATATTGATCGACCTAAAATATTCCATTAAATACCAAAACCTGGGATTAAAGGATGCCAGCATATACACTAATAACCCGGATATTCCGGAATTAAGCAGTTTCCATGATATTTCCAAGTTGTATCAGCTTCCCTTTTATCAGGATTTCCGTAATTCACAGAAAAGCTTTGATTTTTACTGCCTCTCAACCGAAGAGACACAAGATTTTTATCAGGCGAAAGGTGAAGATCCGCATACATTCGGAAGGCTGATGATCTTCGTTCAGAGAATACAGCCGGATTTTTCAAGCGGTTACAGCGGTGTATTAATCTTTGAAGCAAATCCTCAAAAGTTTTTTTCTTCGCTGTCTGTTTACGAAAATCACTCATCTGGATATTTTATATATTTTCATAATCTGTCTAATTTTTACGGGTGCTCTCCCGACCCAGATGCAGTAAAGCAGCTAAAAGACAAGAACAACCGGCAGCGGAAACTTAACTTCTCCGACGCCTCCATATTGAGCCAACCGCTGATTCGATACCCAGTCACCGTTGTTTCACAGAACCCGCATAACAAAAACCTGCAGAGCTACCCTGCCTTTAAGCTCTCATTTCTGCTCATTGTCATGACCGTTTTCCAGTGTGTCATCATGCAGCTTGTTACCAGCAGTATTTTCAGAAGAATCAATTCAAATATTACAGAGATGGATCAGATTATCGCCAACGAATTCAGCGGAAAGGTTACGATCAATTCTTCTGACGAAATCGGATTTATCGCACAGCGTTACAATACGCTGCTGGAGAAAATCGACACTTTGATCGAAGACATGATCTTAAAAGAAACCGATGCCAAAAACGCACAGATCAAGGCTCTGCAATTCCAGATGAATCCGCATTTCATTTATAATACATTGAGCATTTTTTCTGGAAATGCACGGCAGAACGGGAATTTCGAACTGGCAGACGCCATCTCTTACTTCGGGCATCTGCTGCGCTATAATATTAAGGATACCGGATTGTACTCTACCGTAGAACAGGAATTAGAAAATACACGTTCACTGATCAAGGTATATTCCATGAAATTCATCGGGAAACTAGAATTGAATATCTCGATCGCCGATGATCTTCTGGAAAGAAAATTGATTAAATTTCTCTTACAGCCAATCGTAGAGAATGCTATCTTCCACGGAACCTCCGGTATCACTTCTAACATGTCTATAATGATGGAAATCTGGGAAACAGAACACGCCCTGGAGATAGCGGTCTCTGACAATGGGATCGGGATCAAGGAAGCATATTTGAAACAGATACAGAAAAACATCTTATACGGCACGCCCCTGTCGCAAACGCCAAAATCAAATTCGTCTTTTATCGGACTGCACAATGTCTACGAACGAATCCAACTGATCTACGGCGCCAATGCAAAACTTACTATTGAAAGCATTTACGGCCAGGGTACCAAAGTCTGGGTACACCTGCCGATATTTCAGGAAACCGGAGGTATGAAAAATGACGATCAACTTTTTAATCATTGATGACGAATATTATATCTGCGAAGGAATCCGTACGATGATCATGACTTTCGGGATTCCAGAACTCGGTGAGATCCGCACCTGCTACAGCGGAGAAGAAGCCTTATCGATCTGCCGGACGTTCAAGCCGCAGATTGTTCTTACCGATATCAAAATGTCAGGAATCAACGGTATAGAACTTATCAAGCTGCTGAGTAAAACGCTGTATCCTGTCCGTTTTCTGGTCCTAAGCGGATACGACGATTATGAATATGTACGGAACGCCTTTCAAAACGGCGCCGTAGACTATCTGCTTAAGCCCGTCATTTCCGAACAGTTGAAGAAACTTATAGAAAAACAGTGCCAATTGCTGAGAACCGATTTCCGGGAAAGAATGATCTCTTTGTCACGGCATCTTTTTGCAGCGGCAATACAGCCAGAATACCGATTCTGTTCTTCCCATGCAAAAGAAATACAAACCTATCTGCCGTATAGCAATTATATGTTTTCTGTCATCGCATGTTCTAAGGATCACACGGAAACTGCAGCTTACATCATTGAACTGATCTATGATTATTGCGCATGCCATACTGCAGGCCCGTTTCTATGCTCCGACATAACAGAAAAAAAGACCGCCTTGCTTCTGAATTACCCACAGCACGCGCCTGACCTCGCTCCTCTCTGGGATATGCTTCTGAACCGTACCGAAACGTCAGATAACACAGAACTCGCAATCGGAATCAGCCGGACAGGAAACCTAGCTTCCGTCTACTCACTCTACTACGAAGCTGAAAACCGGCTCACCTTCCGGCTCTTAGAGGGATACGGGAAACTATATGCCTCAGATCCCCCGACTCCTAGCAGAAAACAGTCTGGGAAAATCAAGCAGATCATCTCTAATCTGTTAAAATCACCGGAATTGCTATACAGCAGTAATCTCTGGGATCAGCTCTGTACTCAGCTCCACAGGCTGAACATCACAGATCTGAAACATTTTTATAATTATTTTACCGGCCTTCTTCGTTCCAACCCGGCCGGCTGCGGTAATGTCGAATACATCGAACATCTTCCGTCTTTTTATGATTTTTCCAGCTATGCGGAACTAGAAGAGTTCCTGCACCGGCAATTACAGACATACGCCTCTTATTGCCCGAAAGAACTGAAAAATCAATCAAATATAGAAAACATCAAAGAATACGTTGACAAAAACTTTACAAGCCATATCACCCTAAAAGAAGTGGCGGACCTGCATTTTATCAGCGCATCCCATTTAAGCAAATTATTTCACGAAAAATATAATATGTCTTTCCAGGCATATCTGACGTTTTGCCGGATGACCTATGCTGAAAATCTGCTTCACGACCCGCTCTTGTCAATCCAGGAAATCGCCGCAATGACCGGATATGAAAATGCATTCAATTTTTCGCGTGCCTTTAAAAATTACTTCGGGATCTCACCAAGCCATCACAGAAGACAAGACTCTTAAAAGTCCGGCGTCCACAGGACAACAGATGATTCCAGCTTAATTTTTCTACACACTTTCTATGATTTTATGTAAAATCCTCCTCTTTGCTTGTTTCTTGTTTTTTTTACTGATATACTAAAACGGTACATGAAAGAATACTAACGAGAGGAGGGATTGTCCTGAAGTTTGATTTTATGAATTATGACAGCAGATTTTCCCGGGTTCTTAGCAGACTTACCGAGCTGGTCTTATTAAATTTTGTATTTATCCTGACCTGTCTTCCGATTCTTACCATTGGGGCTTCTGTCACCGCCCTCTATTCCATTACTCTGAAAATGGCCCGCAACGAAGAAGGTTATATCATTCAGGGGTATTTTAAGGACTTTGCAAAGAATTTCAAACAGGCGACCGCTTTCTGGCTGATTGAACTGCTGCTGTACTTTCAGCTCCGTGTATTATACATTGCCGCCGCTGTAAACGGAGGAGCTATGTTTCAGATATATACGGTGATCACCTGGGGGCTCGGTATTTTATACAGTCTGTATTTCTTATTCGTGTTCCCGTTGACTGCTACGTTCCAGAATACATTCCTTAACATTGCCAAGAATGCATTTGCAATGATCATCGCGCACCTTCCCTGGGTGCTCGCGGCATATCTGATCGCTGCTGTTCCACTGGCAGTCAGCTTCGGAATCAACACTAGGATCCTTAAGTTTGCCATGCTGTTCTGGATTCTCATCGGATTTGCACTGGTTACGTTCTTAAGCTCTTTCTGCCTGAACCGAGTTTTTAAACGTTATATGGACACTGATTCATAAGCCATGAATCACAATACATTTCACATTGAAGGAGGATATTTCCTATGACCAAACAAACATTTCAAAACCCGCTGCTCTCCGGCTTCTATCCAGATCCGTCGATCTGCAGAGTCGGAGAGGATTATTACATGGTAACCTCGTCTTTCGTATATTATCCGGGTCTCCCTGTATTCCACAGCCGTGATCTGATCCACTGGGAGCAGATCGGCCACGGGATCGAACGCCCCGATCAGTTCGATTACAAGAACTGCGAGACGTCGCTTGGATTATGGGCGCCCACCATACGGTATCACGAGGGAACCTTCTATATCATCAATACCTTCGTATCTGAGGGAAGAGAAGCAAGAAGGGACAACTACATCATCACAGCCAAGGATCCGGCCGGTCCCTGGAGCGATCCGGTCTTCGTAGAACATGCAGACGGCATTGATTCCAGTCTCTTCTTTGATGACGACGGTTCCATGTGGTATGCCGGCAATTATATCTGCCCGGAAGCGCTCTATGAAGGGCACCACGGCATCTATCTGTGTGAACTGGATCCCGGGACGTTCCAGTTTAAGGGGGAACGCCGTATTATATGGGACGGCAGCAAGTCCCGGAGCAAATGGATCGAGGCACCGCACATTTACAAAAAGGACGGATACTATTATCTGATGGTCGCAGAAGGAGGCACCTTCATAAACCACAGCGTAATGATGGCAAGGTGTACTGCCATTAACGGGACTTATGAGATCTGTCCAAGGAATCCTATCGTCAGTCACCGTCATCTCTCGCCGCTTTCCGATATCTCCGTTACAGGCCATGCGGATATCGTGGAGACACAGAACGGCGAATGGTGGATGGTACTGCTCGCCGTGCGTCCGTACCAGAACGATTCTTCCATATCCACCACGGAAAACTGCGGACATTTCCACTATAATCTCGGACGCGAAACCTTCATGGCTCCTGTGATCTGGGATGAAGACGGCTGGCTCAGGCTTGCCAATGAGACTGGACTGATCAATCGGGAAGAACGCCTTCCAAATCTTTCGGCAGCCTACGTGCCGCTTGCCGACCCGAATGACGATTTCGAATCGGATACCCTGGCAATGATCTGGAATACCATCCATCCGCCGGTAACGCCTTTTTACTCACTCACAGAGCGCAGAGGATTCCTACGGCTTACGCTGTGTCCAGACAGAATCTCAGAGATCACGACTCCTGCCTTCGTCGGCCGCAGGCAGCAGCATAAACTCTGTCAGGCCAAAACTGCCATGGAATTTACACCTGCCAGCCATATGGAAGAAGCCGGATTAGTCCTCATCCAGGACGACCGTTTTAACTACATATTTACCAAGGCTATAAAGAACGGACAGACCATACTCCGTGTCGCAAAGACAGAATCCGGGACATATTCCATCCTCAGAGAACTGCCTGTGGAACCTGCAGAACGCATCTATCTCTCTGCCCAGTGCAACGAGACTACCTACAGTTTCTATTACGGATATTCGGAACGAGAAATGATCTGCGCCATGGACGGGCTTGATGCTGCACTCCTAAGCTCCACTGTAAACGGCGGATTTACCGGAGCCTATATAGGAATGTACGCGACCTCCAACGGAAATACAAGCGAGAATCACGCGGACTTTGACTGGTTCCATTATTTCTATTAGATAATCTCTATCTAAAGCATTACAGAAATACTGCCCAGTAGTTCCCAGGCAGCATCCCGCTCTTTCTTCTGCTCCGCGGTAAGACCGGCATAAGTAGAGAGCATGGGATGCTGCCTTGCTGCATCGTCCCTCACCGGCCCATAACTCCAATTATAGAACGTATAGAACCGGAGCCAACGTAGATGGTCTATTCTCCGGTACATATCCTCCACGGCTTTATCTGCTTTCGTCTCACAGTATCTTCGATATGCTTTCTCGGCCATATCGGCTGTTAATTCCGTAATCGTTTCATCCTCCAGAAGGATGCGGATCTTCATCAGCAGATGGTCCGCAGCCGTTATCTTGGATTCCCTGTGAAAATCATCCAGATCTTCCCAGCTAAGCGTGGGATAAGAAACCGATCTTCGGAAAATGTCATTGATCATAACGGCCGCTTTGTTCAGTGTAGTCCGCATGATCTGGTCCGGGGTATATATCTCCTCATTCGTTCCGAAATAAGACACTCCCGGCGCCTTCCGGTTACTGTGAAGATTAATAGATCCGTTCAGCTTATAGTATCTATTGAGCCGCCAGAAGATACTCCACCCCTCCGGCTCGTCATCCGTACAGATGATAATACGGTCCGCCCGCTTTAGCAGCCCATGATGTGTCTCCCAGGGTTCTTCGTGAAAGATCAGTGAATCCGTTGTCTGCGACTCTTCACCCAGGGAAAATGTCTCATGCAGATGGTTATGCATCGCAAGGAATTCTCTCGCATCTCCAAATATATGGTAAGCTACGTGCTGATCCACAGAAATGATATTGGTCAGGATCGCCCGTTCCAGAATACATCGTCCATAATTGCCGAATCCGATGATCACGATCATATTCTCATGACTGCACAGCGGCCTGGAACGCCAGTACTGCCTGGCGCAGCAGTCATAGCTGTGGAAGAAATTAATATTTCCCGACAGATGGTCCTGCCCGTTCGTTGTTCTCGCATAGACCTCCACCGGCAGCTTATGCAGATCGACGGCACGGCTGTTCACGCCGATATCATTTTCCTTCATAAGAAATATCTTACACCTTGTACCAACGTTCTTCTTACATGCAACAATTCGGGCAGGAGAGGCGCTGATAAACAGGCATGGATAATCCGGGAATTCCATCTGCTCGTCCCTCTTCTCTCCGAAAATGATCACGGAATCCGGATCCTCCTTGCAGATATTTTCAGCCAGAGTATTCGCTTCCGCACCGTAATCCGCAAAATAATACCAGTTCTTCCTGCGCTGAAAACCGAGCATCAAAAGCGGAAGACCTTCGCTTGTGACAAAGGATACGACTGCACCGAACAACGTTACCAACAGACCGGCAGACATTAAGAGAAACACTACTCCCACCGCATGGCCCAAAGGCGTTACCGGAGTCAGGTCACCGTAACCCACCGTAGTCAACGTAACCAGCGAATACCAGAAAGCATCCGTAAGTGTTCGGATCGTTGCACTGCTGCTGTGATATTCGAAGAAATACAATAGCATCACCAGCCCGATATAGAGAAGCAGTAAGCCAAGAGTCATGTACAGATAGATTCTTTTCCTTCTTTTCATGGAAATCGGTCTCCTTTTTGGCATTTTCAATCATACGATATCTTCTATTGTACTTCATTTTACCCCAAAATGGAACTTTGAGAAAATATTCAGAAAACATTTACTTTAGGATATTATTTTGCTAAAATATATATCGTTATCAGTTATGACATGAGAGAAAAGGAGGAAGAAGATGTTAGAAAAACTCTTCAAATTGAAAGACAACAACACAGACGTCCGGACAGAGGTGCTTGCCGGTATCACGACCTTCATGACCATGGCCTATATCCTGGCCGTGAATCCAAGCATCCTTGCAGTAGCAGGTATGGACCAGGGTGCAGTGTTCACGGCGACGGCGCTGGCATCATTAATCGGTACGCTTCTGATGGCATTTCTGGCGAATTACCCCTTCGCACTTGCACCGGGTATGGGTCTGAATGCATACTTCGCATACACGGTGGTTCTCGGCATGGGATACGAGTGGCAGGTTGCGCTCACGGCTGTATTCGTGGAAGGTATCATATTCATCATCCTGTCCCTAACGAATGTACGTGAGGCGATCTTCAACGCGATCCCGCTGAATCTTAAGGCAGCGGTCAGCGTTGGTATCGGCCTGTTTATCGCATTTATCGGACTGCAGAATGCGAATATCGTAATCGGCGGCGCAACCCTGGTAGAATTGTTCTCCATAGACGGATACAATCTTGCAAACGGTGTTGCGGCAGGCTTCAACGATGTAGGGATTACCGTTCTGCTTGCGGTCGTCGGCGTAGTCGTCACTGGAATTCTGGTCATTAAGAATATCAAAGGCAATATCTTATGGGGAATTCTGATCACATGGATCCTTGGAATCATCTGCCAGTTTGCAGGCTTGTACGTTCCGAATCCAGAGCTTGGATTCTACGGCCTTCTGCCGGATTTCAGCAATGGTTTGTCGGTGCCCAGTATCATGCCGGTCCTTGGCAAGCTCCAGTTCGGCGGAATCTTTTCCCTGAACTTTATCGTGGTGATCTTCGCGTTCTTATTTGTTGATATGTTCGATACCATCGGCACGTTGATCGGTGTGGCGTCAAAGGCTGATATGCTGGATAAGGAAGGGAAGCTCCCAAGGATCAAGGGCGCTCTTCTGGCAGACGCGGTTGCCACAACTGCAGGCGCGGTGCTTGGGACAACGACGACGACTACCTTCGTAGAGAGCGCTTCCGGTGTAACGGAAGGCGGCAAGACAGGCCTTACGTCTGTAACAACGGCTATCCTCTTCGGGCTTGCCCTGTTCCTCTCTCCGATCTTCCTTGCGATCCCGTCATTTGCGACGGCGCCGGCGTTGATCGTAGTAGGCTTCTATATGCTGACCAATGTGGTCAATATTGACTTCAGCGATATATCAGAGGCTCTTCCATGCTATATCTGTATCGCGGCAATGCCGTTCTTCTACAGCATATCCGAAGGTATATCCATGGGCGTGATCTCTTATGTCGCTCTGAATCTCCTCACCGGAAAAGTTAAGGAGAAAAAGATCAGCATATTAATGTATGTACTGGCGGTACTATTTATTTTGAAATATATATTCCTGTAGCAGAAAGGTGAAGTATATGTTGAGACCGAATAAAATAATTAAAAAAATAGAAAAAATTTTACAATGCAATTATACTGTTTTCAAAAAAGGTTCTGACCCTGAACTACTGTATGAAGCATACCGGGCTTCCTTCGAAACCGGCCAGAAAAATGGATTCTTCCCGGCAATCCTTATGCTTGACCTGTATACGGCCGGAAAGTTCGAATACATGGAGGAAAAAGGTTTCGACAAGGATTCCGTTATAGCCGGCTTTGGGGACAATGGCAAAGAGATTCTGGAAGAACGCTTCGATACTTTCTTTGAAGATTACGAATATGAAAGTATGGAAGACTTCATTGGAGATGAGACGGAAGGAGAGGTCGTTGATCGTTTTGTCGCCTATGTAGATATGCGCAGCAGCAAACTGGAAACGGACACAGTGCTTCTGGAGATCCCTGTCAGGAATCCGTGGGAACTCGTTGGCTTCCTGTCTGCAGGCGGATGGAATGATTGTCCCCGCACAGAAGATATGATCGCCATCTGCAAATATTGGTACGAGAAGTATAAGGCGGTTCCGGCCGTATTTACCCAGGATATAATAGAATTTTATGCGCCTTTAAAACTGAATGGGCAGGACAGCCTCGAAGCGGCGAAGGAACACTACGCTTTCTGTCCTGACAGGGTCAACCAGGGGACAGAGACCTATACTCTGTCGGAACTGGCGGCAGGGCTTGAAGAGTCGGATGTGTGGTATTTCTGGTGGGATTAGAATCTAGCAAGCAATATAGCAATAAGCATTTTTGAATGCATTTATTGAAAATGAAGGTGAAAATATTATGATTCTCTATCATGCAAGCAAAGAAATCGTTGAATTTCCAGAAATACGCAAAACAAAGTATGCAAAGGATTTTTCTTGGGGATTTTATTGTACAAGTAATTTTGAGCAGGCAGTACGTTGGGCAAATAGACGAGACGGGAATCCAACTATCAACTATTACTCATATGAGCCCATCGGGAAATTATCAATTTTAAAATTTGACGAGATGACAGATGAATGGTTAGACTTTATCGCAAGATGCAGAAGCGGTGAGACACATCATTATGATATTGTAGAAGGTCCAATGGCCGATGATACGATATGGAATTATATAAATGATTTCCTGACAGGAAGGATAAGCAGAAAACAGTTCTGGGTATTGGCAGAATTCAGATATCCAACACATCAGATAAGCTTTCACACACTGTCGGCGCTGGATTGTTTGACCTTTAAAAGGAGCGAGATTGTTTATGACCCAAAAAGAAAGAAATGATTTTTTTTATGTATGTTCATTAATCGAACATATTGCACGCCAGACAAAAAATAAGCGGGGAGTTATTGCAAAAGCATTAGGAAAAGAAGGAATTGAAAAGCAATTATATGATGCAGAAGTGAATCATTGTCTGTCTTTTGAACAAGTAAGCGACGAAATAATCGAACAATATGGAATACCTGACGGAGAATTTGATACCATTACAGACTGTAAATATACCATTCCAAGTTTTATGGATATTGGAAAATTATATAGTATTATGATTGAAGATTGTGCTAAACCAGGCAAAGAGGTAGAGGAATTAATAAAAATTTTTTCATCTTTTATCAGCGACAAAATATCAGATTTTCATACGGATGTTTATTATCAAAATCCCAGTTATCTGGAGTGTTCCTACGAAGCAGGATATTTGTTGGATTAGAATATAATAAGGCAGGTACTTTCCTGCCAGGCTGCTGGAACCCTTGTTCCTGCAGCCTGACGGAAAGTACCTGCCTTCTCCCTCTGCATCCGCAATCTACCTCTGTTAAAACGCCTCTTCTATCTGCCCGATCAACGCCTCTACCTCTTCCTTCTTAACCAGGAACCGTTCTTCTCCGTCAATCTCCACAGAATCAAATTCATCATCATAAGAATAATAAGACACCTGCACCTTAGGCGCATCTTCCATGTTCCTGTCAAAGACCACCGTAAGCTTGGGCTCCTCCTTCTCACCGTCTCTCTCCCCGTCAATCTCAGAATCCAGTATGATCCCGGATATTGCCTGGTACAGAGCGGTAAATTCATTCTTGTCAACCTCTTTCCTGCCAAATTTGTAGGAATCCGCCGCCGCATCCACCTGAATCTCATACTGACGATCCTCTGCCGTTATCACAACGCCCTTTAACGTATCGGCAGAGATCAGAACCGGGATCTTCAGGATGTAATCGAAGGGTTCACGGCCAAAGACCATCCTAAGAGTTTCCTCCGGCAGGACATAGACCTGATCTTCACTGCCCGCAACAGCCGCATACCGTCCGCCGCTGCCGTCTTCGTTACCTAAGATCACCTCTGCCGCCGTATCTGCATCCTCAGTACTCTGCGCCTTTGAATCATCTGCCGTGTCCACATATTCCACCGTATAACCCATATCCGACTCCGCAATCCCCGTATCGGTTCCTTCCTCAACCTTGACAGGCGTATCAAAAGCGAGACCGCACAGCTCGCCAAACAGTTCGAACATGACCTCTGTATTCATAGTAGCATTCTCATCGTACGGATTCAGGACTTCCCAATAGTCAAAATTCATCTTATACTCGGCCGGCTCTCTTGATATATGAAGGAACTCCTCCCCGTCCTTCTTAAGAGAAACACTTCGGATCCCATTGGGAATAAACTGCGGCTTCTCTGCCTGCTTCAGCTGCTTCGGTTCTGAATCTTTGCCCTGCTGTTCTTCCTGCCCTGCGGCATCTTCCCTGACTTCTCCCAAGGCCTGCTCCTGATTCCCGCCGTCTTCATTCTTCCCGGAGCATCCGGCTGTAAAAAGAAGTATCATGCACATCGCCGATACAACAATTCTTCTTCCTGTCTGTCTTACCATCCGTCTTTTTCCTTTCCTAACTTCTCATTAACGAAGCGTCACCGGGATCTCCACTGTCTCTTTCCCTGTAAGCCTGCGGCTTCTCTCATCCGGCTGCGAGAAGCCTACGAACAGTTTGAAGTTCTTACTGTCAATGTGACGCTCTCCTTCTTCATCCACCACGCTCATGGCCCGGTTCGGCACCGTCATCTCCACCGTCTTCTCCTCCCCTGCCTTCAGGGAAATACGTTTGAACGCGCACAGATTATGATTCGGCACGGCAAGCTTAGAATCCAGATCTTTGATATAGATCTGTACCACCTCATCCGTATCCGTATCTCCCTCATTCTTAAGAAATACTTCTACCCGGATATCCGACTCCTTCGTCACCTCGCCTGATACCTTCGCTTCCTTCACCTCAGCATCCCCGTAAGTAAGACCATAACCAAAGGGATACAGCGCCTCCTGCTCCATATAACGGTAAGTACGGTTCTTCATGGAATAATCCGTGAATTCCGGCAGGTCTTCAAGACCTTTATAGAATGTGACCGGCAGCTTGCCTGACGGCGATACATTTCCAAAGAGGATATCTGCTACCGCTCTTCCGCCTCTTGCCCCCGGATACCATGCCATCAGAACCGCGTTGCAATGTTCTTCGGCGTAGTTCAGATCGATCGCGCTTCCCGCCATGAGGACAACGATGGTCGGCTTCCCTACCGCCGTTACCTTCTCGATCAGCTCTTCCTGTACCTTGGGCAGATGCAGATCCTTCTTATCGCCGGATGCATCGCTGTTTCCGGCATCTCCTTCTTCGCCCTCCAGCGTCTCATCCAGTCCCACGCATATGATCACCACATCACTGTGCTCTGCCGTGATCACCGCTTCCGAGATCCTGTCCTGGCTCCACGCAAGATTCTCCACACGGTCCTTCTCCAGATGACAGCCCTCAGAGAACAACACACGTACATCGTCGCCCACTTCATCCTGGATTCCCTCCAGAACTGTGATATAGCGGGAAGCCGTCCCATGATAATTACCAATCAAAGCCGCCCTGCTGTCCGCATTCGGTCCCACGACGCCGATCGTCTTAAGCTTAGACTTGTCAAGCGGAAGCACCCCGTCATTCTTAAGAAGCACGCTTCCCTTTCTCGCCATATTAAGGGCTTCCTCCAGATGCTCCCTGCATTCTACCGCTTCATACGGAATATCGTCATACTCACTTCCGTCGAATAATCCCATAAGGAATCTGGATGTCAGAAGTCTCTCCGCCGCAACGGTGATATCCTCTTCCGTGATCAATCCGTCCTCCACAGCGCCTAACAGATGAAGGTAGGTATTGCCGCAGTTCACGTCGCATCCGCATTTTAACGCAAGCGCAGCCGACTCTCTGGCATTCTTCGTCACCTGATGATTCTCATGGAAATCCTTGATCGCCCAGCAGTCAGAAGTATAATGCCCGTCAAACTCCCATTTTCCTCTTAAGACTTCCTCCATCAGGTACTTATGGCCGCAGCACGGCTCTCCGTTGGTCCGGTTATAGGCACCCATTACAGCCTCCACATCCGCTTCCTTCACCAACGCCTCAAAAGCCGGAAGATAAGTCTCCCACATATCCTTCATGCTGACCTCGGCATCAAATTCATGGCGGATCGCCTCCGGCCCGCTGTGGACAGCATAATGCTTGGCGCATGCCGCCGCCTTCATCACGGGGCCGCCGCCCTGGATCCCCTCTACGAATCTGACGCCGAGCCTTGAAGTCAGATACGGATCCTCACCGTAAGTCTCGTGTCCCCTTCCCCAGCGCGGATCACGGAAGATGTTCACATTCGGCGACCAGAAGGTCAGGCCTTTGTAGATATCTCTGTCATCGTGCTTCGAATATTCATTATACTTGGCTCTCCCTTCGGTGGCAATGATATCTCCCACCCTCTCCATAGCATCCTCATCGAAGGCTGCCGCCATCCCGATGGCCTGGGGGAACATGGTCGCAACACCCGCCCTTGCGACACCGTGCAGCGCCTCGTTCCAGTAGTTGTATGTCGGAACACCAAGCCTTGACACCGGCGCCGCGTCGTACCTTAGCTGCGCCGCCTTCTCCATCAGGGTCATCTTTGATACCAGTTCCTTCGCTTTCTTTCTTGCTTCTGCTCTTTCTTTCCTGTAATTTCCCATATCCGTAACTCCTTTTCTTAATCCTTGATCTATCACACTCTGCCTGCCGCCTGCTTTAGCCTGAGAATCGAATGCCTTCCCCGCCTGCGGCTGCACTCCCTGCTGTCACGATGACAGCGCCTCGCTGACTCCCTGTATCTCCTCCCGGTACTTCGTAGGCGATTTCCCCGTATGCTTCTTGAACGCCAGGGAGAAGTAATTGGTATCCCGGTACCCCACCATCATAGCAATCTCCCCGATCTTAAGGCTGGTAGTGTCAAGCAGCGACTTCGCCTTCTCGATCCGTTTCCGCACGATATATTCATTGCACCCTTCCTTCGTCACCCGTTTAAACAAACGCGAGAAATAGTTAGGCGTGATATAGAGGGATACGGCGATATTCGACACCGTAAGCTCCTCCGTCAGATGCTCGGCTATGTAATACTTGGCCTTCGCGACGATATCATGCACATTCTCCTCCTGGCTCCCAAGCATCTGACTTAGGAACATCTCCGTCACTTCACAGGCTTCCTCCCTGGAAGCAGACCTCAGACTCTTCGACAGTGCGTCCAGCTTACCTGTTTCCGTCTCCCCTGCTTCTCCCAGGTAGGCGAAATATATAGCCGAAGCCAGTTCAAAACACAGTTTCCGCACCGTCTGCCGGGACAGGTTATAGGACTCCGCCGCCTTCGCGAATGTCCGAAAAGCCTTTAACACATGCTCCGTATTCCCGATATTACTGCACATGATTCCCTTAAGCTCCGCGTAGATATCCTGGAATATACTGTTCTTATTCTGTTCTCCCAAGAGCTGTACGATATCCTGCAGACCTTCCTTCTCCGTATCTAAAAGATGCCTCGCATCATGGTAGGATACATACAGCCCGTCCAGTCTCTCCGCTGCGCTTCCGATCACTATCTTCGGCTTACAGTCGAACTCGTCCTGCAGGATCTCCGATAACTCCCTGGTCTTCTCGAGCACCGAATCTCCCTCTTCTCCGAGAAAATATACCGCCACGATCGTACCGTCGTCATCAAAAAACGTGATCCCTTCCTCCTGTGCGTCTACAATGCTGATACAGATGTTTTTCATAGACATTTCCTGAAAATTATTCTCCGCGGCCTGATTATGCATACAAAGCTGCGGAACGATCAACACGATCTGATAACCGCTGAACCTGTCCAGGCTGTAATGCTCATGCAGATCCTTAAGCAATTGCCTGCTCTCACCTCTGCGGTGTATGAGATCCCGCATCTGCGCCTCCAGCCGCATCTGCTCCGCAACTCCCCTGGTCCGCTGCGCAAGCAGAAAGCTCTGTGCTTCCGCCTTCTTACGCTCCAATGAACGGATCTGCATCTCTATGGCATTTGACAGGTCCGTCTCGTCCACCGGCTTTAAGAAGAAGTCCTGCACCTTAAGTCTCAGGCTTTGTCTGGCATATTCAAAGCTGTCGTACCCTGTCAGCACGAGCACCCTTAAGTCCGGCTGCAGGCTTCTCGCCTCTTCGATCAGCTGAAGCCCGGACATCTCCGACATCTGAATATCCGTGATCATGATCTGCGGGCTGTGCTCCTTAAGGATCTCCAAAGCCTCCTTCGCCGCCCCCGCCGTAAATACCTGTTCGATCCCCAGCTTCTCCCACTGTATTACTTTTCTGATCCCCATCCGTATCATCTTCTCATCATCTACAATCAGTATCTTATACATTGATCATCGCTCCCTGCATCGTTTCCTCCTGCATCTTTGTCACATAGGGGATACGGATCTCCACGGTAACGCCTCCCGACGAATTCTTCAGATAGTGCAGCCCATAGCCGGCGCCGTAGAGAAGCTCGATCCGCTTATTCACATTCCTCACACCGTATCCGAAGGTCTCGTCATACTCTGACAACTGCTGGTTCATCTCGTCAATCTGTTCCTGAGTCATCCCTGTCCCTGTATCGGCAAGTATAAGCTTCACGACCTCGCCCTGGCGCACTGCCCTGAGGGATATGCTTCCCTCCTTCCCCTGCTTCACCTTAATACCGTGATAAATGGAATTCTCCACCAACGGCTGCAGCGTCAGCTTGGGGATCATGGCTCCTTTGCAGCTTTCATTCATGCTGATATCGCTTCCTATGATATGGTCGTACCTCATATTCTGAATGATCAGATAATTCCTCACATGCTCGATCTCCATCTCCAACGGAATGATATCGTGCCCCCTGCTCAGACAGATCCTATAGTACCTTGCAAGCGCTTTTACCAGCGTCGAGATCTCATGATTCCCATCCGCCACTGCCTGCCAGTGGATACAGTCCAGCGTATTATACAGGAAATGCGGCTGTATCTGGGACTGCAGCGAATTGAAACGTATCTGCTCCATCTGATGCTGCTCCTGCTTGACCTGCTCCATCAGCACAAGGATCTCCTCCATCATCGAATTGAAGCCGGTGGCAAGCTTCGCGAAATCCTCTCCCATATGTCCTGCGTCGATCCTCGCAGTCAGAGAACCCGCCGCGACATCGTCCATCTTCTTCACCACCCGGTCCAGAGGATGATAGACCCTCTGTATCACCTTTTTGACGATCATGTAGCTGACCAGGATCAGGATCAGCAGGATCCCCGTCATGATACCGATGGTACGGATACTCGGACGGTATAATTCCATAGAAGCAATACTGCTGATGATATAATAATTCCACCCCGACACCTTCTGATAGATATAGAGCCTTCCCTTCTGATAGAAGGTTCCCTTCTCCCCGGTCAAGCTGTCCTCATAGTCTGTTTCCCCGCCGATCTTCCCGGTATCCCTCGCCGCTACGACCGTCCCGTCCGTGTCAACGATCTCCGTCCTCTGTCCGGTTTCCTCCTCATTAACGATCTGGTTCAGAACCGGATTCGAAAAATTCAGACACAGAAGCCCCTTCTCTTCCATAAGCCTTTCCACACTGTAGACCGGAAAATAGACATTTACCGTATACTGGCTGCCTCTGAAATACGCATTGGAAAATCCAATCTTCAGCGTACTGTCCTGCCCGCTTTTGCAGCCCTTAAGATCTCTCTCATATACCTGGTAGAACTCCGAAGCCGCCAGCGGCAGTTTCCCCCTGTACAGGTAATCCTCCATCTGGTAGCTGATAACGGCAACAAAGTTCATCTCCGAAGACATATTCAGGCTGCTGGAGAGAACGTTGTTCACCTCTGAGGCCGCCATAGAATACTTCAATGTCTGCTTATTGTCGCATTCCAGATAATTCTGTACGGATCGGTCAATGACCAGGGCGATACTCAGGGTCTTGTACTCTTCGAGCATACTCTGATAGTTCTCCGCCAGCGCAGTATTCTTATCCTGCAGAAGTTCTATTGATTTTGCCTTCAGCGAAGTGACGGAAGACACTGTAGACACGATCAGAACGATCAGTGTCGTGAGAGTAATAGATGTGATGACAAGTGCCTGCATCTTCCTGTCAAACTTCCATCTGCCGATCCGCTCTTTCCATCTCTCCATAGAATTTCCTCATAATAATAGTTAAAAAGAGCGCCATGCCGCACATGATGCTCTTTTTTGTTCTCTTATCCCTTAACCGCACCTGCCGTCATACCTTTTACCAGCTTATCCTGGAATACAATGAACATGACGATCATCGGCAGAAGCGTCAGTGTCAGCACCGCCATGATCATCGGCGTATTCATAGAATACTGTCCCTGGAATTCCCAGATCGCTAATGGTAGTGTACGATTTTCTGACGACTGTGTCAATGTATAAGCAAATGAAAACTCATTCCACATATTTACACCGTTATAGATTGCAAGTGTTGCAAGCCCCGGCTTCGCAAGCGGAAGGATGATAGAGAAGAACATCTGGATCTTCCCGCATCCGTCGATCTCAGCGGATTCCTCGATCTCCCTTGGAATTTCCTTCATGAAGCTGGTCAGGATAAACACCGAGATCGGAACCGCGAATGCGATGTATGGTCCGATCAGCGCCCATATACTGTCATAGAGCCCTGTCGCCCTGGACATCTTGAATACCGGGATCAGCGTAATATGTACCGGAATGGACATACAGGCTACGATCCCCGCATAGATCGGATTCGCCAGTTTGAACTTGAATCTCGCCAGCGGATAGGACGCGCAGGCCGAGATAAACAACAGCAATAACAGGGAAATCGTCAGAACGATCACACTGTTCAGGAAATATTTGGAGAAGCCGCCTGTCAGAACTTCCGTATAATTGGTAAAGTTCAGAGAATCCGGGAGATTGAATACGCCCTTCGTGAGCATCTCAAACTTCTCCTTAAAGGAATTAAGCACCATGAATACGAATGGCATAAATGAAACAATGAGGTAAAAAATCGCCAGCGCAAACGCAATCACCCAGCAAATGATACTTTTTTGTTTATTCTTCTTATATTGATCCATACTGCTATGCCTCCTCTTTTCCGTTCAAAAGCTTCATGGTGATCAGAGATACCATAGATATCAGGATGAACATCCCTCCGGCCACCGCGGAACCATAACCCATGTTAAATGTACTGAATGACTGCTTATACATGTAAGTAGCCATCAATTCTGTTGATGTACCCGGACCTCCTCCTGTCATAACGTAGATCAGGTCGAAATACTTAAGAGAACCAACCATTGACAGGATCGCCGCACTCTTCATGGACGGAACCAGAAGCGGAAACGCGATCTTCCAGAAATACTGCCCCCTGGTAGCCCCGTCGATCCTTGCCGCCTCGAAGACATCATACGGAATGTTCGTAAATGCAGCCATAAAATATACCATGTAGAACGGCGTAAACTGCCAGCAGATAACCATAATAACCGTCAGAAGCGCCGTCTTAGGGTTACCAAGCAGGTCTACATTGCCTCCGCCGAACCATCCTGAGATCGTACTCACCAATCCCCCGTTCGTCGCCAGCGCATAGGTAAACAAGAAACCGATCGCCACAGACGACATCAGAAGAGGTATAAACCAGATCACCTTGAATACGGTAAGCTTCTTCCCGCCGAAGTCAAGAAATGTAGCCAGCGCAAGACCGATCGGAATCTGAATACAGATCGACAGCACCATGATCACAAGGTTGTTGCGGAATGCGATCCAGAAGCTTGAATCCGCTATCAGCGTCTTCCAGTTACCGATTCCGATGAATTTCTTTGCCGCTGAAATTCCGTTCCACTGATATGTACTGGTTACAAAAGTGTCAATAATGGGGTAAATGACATAGATTGCCATTAATATCGCTACCGGCGCTAAAAACAATGCCGCAACTCTTCTCGTATCCCTCTGTCTTAATTTTTCCAGAGAAATCTCCTTTCCACCCATTCCTAATCCCTCCTTTTTTTCATTGAACCGGACTCCCCAAAAGCCGCTGTTCCCCCAACAACAACCCCATAAACTCCGGGGAATGCCCCATTACGTTTTAAAAAAAGAGCCCTGTTGTCAGAGCTCTTTTTACATGAGTTATGCCCTACTTACTCTGCTTTATTTGCAAGATAATCATCCATTGCCTTCTGCATAGCTTCCTGTGCTTCCTGCGGAGTCTTGGTCAAGCCGAATACTTCCTGTAATCCGTCCAGATGTGCGGTTGCTACTGCCGGCGGCAGGTATTGATCATACCATAACTGGATCTCAGACGCGTTGTTCGCTGCCTCTACAACTTCCTTCGTGATAGAATCAGTAAGCTTAGACTCGATACCCTGAACCGGCGGGATCTTTCCGTTCTCTACTTCAAAATCGATCACTTCGTCGTCCAGATGTGTCTCTGCACACTCGAAAGCTGCCTCAAGCTTCTCGCCTTCACAGTTGAATACGATGAACTGGTCACCAACCGTACCGATCATAATAGACGGATCTGCGTCGGATTCCTCGATTGCCGGGAATGGGAACCAGCCGATCTTCTCATAGAATTCTGCACTGTCAGTCGCGAATGTACCTGTATACCAGGAACCGCAGAGCAGCATACCCGCTGTCTCCTGATACATCAGCTGTTTAGCCTGGCCGTCGTCCTCGCTGAGAGAATTCACACCATCCGGGAAATACCCTGCTTCTACCCATTCCTGAACCTTCTCGCCGGCTTTGATGAAGCAGTCATCCGTGAACTTGCCTTCGCCTGCAACGGCTTTCTGGAACGGCTCAAGTCCGCCGTAACGTGCCGCAAGATTCATATAATACATAGAACCGGTCCACTTGGAGCTGTTAGCCAGCGCAAACGGCGTAATATCATTCTTTTTCAGGGTCTTGCAGATATTTTCAAGGTCTGCCAGCGTCTCAGGCTCTTTCAGTGAATATTTATCAAACATCTCTTTGTTGTAGAAAATACCGGACATAGATATATTCTGATAAGGAACCGCATATACATGATCGTTGTATGTCGCCTGGCTTACCGCTGACTCCATCAGCTTATCCTTGATCTCTGATGCATTGAACAGATCGTCGATCGGCTGGCCGAATCCTGAATCAATATACTCATACATCGGTCCGCCTGACCAGCAGGAATACATATCCGGGCATTCGCCTGAGCTCATGGCAACAACCAGCTTCTCCTTGTATGTATCATTCTGGGTCGGAACACTCGTTACCGTGTAGCCGGATTCTGTCTCAGAATTGAACTTCTCAACTGCTTTTGTAATAACATCCTTATCCGGGCTCTCTGTACCGATATTCCAGTAGACGATCTCCTTGTCCCCGCCGGAAGCGCTGCCGCCGTCTCCACTGCCGCCATTGCCGCCGTCACCGCTGCCGCTGTCTCCCCCGCCGCATGCTGCCAGTGATACAGTCATCGCTGCTGCCATTGAAAGCGCCATAAGCTTTGCCATTCTTCTCTTCATCTTTTTTCCTCCTTCTTTCTTATTCCGGTATGAAGTACCGGATATCTCTATGGATATATATTAGCATTGTTAATATATAATTCCCATTAAAATTTCTGTCTATCTTCTATAAATTTCTTACCACAAAATTCTATCTTATGTGCACAATGTTATACCTGTCTCTAAAAAAGAACACTCGCCGGCGTCTTTCCCTCTTGCCCTATCCCTGTTTTAGTGATATGATAAACACCGACAAATATAATAGAAAGGAAACAAAGAACGTGACCTATAAAGAAGCAAGGGTATATTTGGACCGCGTGTCGAAATACGGAAGTGTACTTGGTCTGGGTGCGATTCGGAAACTGTTGTGCGAACTTGGGAATCCGGAAGCTGACCTTAAGTTCATACATATAGCCGGAACAAACGGAAAAGGCTCTGTACTAGCATACACTTCTGCCATATTAAGCGAAGCGGGATACAGAGTCGGACGGTATATCTCGCCGACAGTGGTTTCCTATCTGGAACGGATCCAGATAGACGGTAGGTGGATCTCTGAGGATACATTTGCCAGACTGACCAGTATGGTTCAGAACGCTATTGCCCGTATGGAAGCAGCCGGTGACGCAAGCCCGACTGTATTCGAAGCAGAGACGGCAATAGCTTTTTTGTATTTTAAGGAGATGAACTGCGATCTGGTAGTCTTAGAGTGCGGCCTGGGAGGCGCAGAAGACGCCACCAATATCATAGAACATACGCTTCTTGCCGTATTCACCTCCATCAGCCGGGATCATCTCGGGATCCTCGGCGATACGCTTACGGACATTGCGGCCGTCAAGTCGGGGATCATCAAGCCCGGATGCACGGTGGTCACCTCCGTACAGCAGCCGGAGGTGATGCAGGTCCTTAACGAGAAAGCGGAATATCATCACTGTCCCTTAGTTGCCGCCGATCCTTCGCAGGCTGAGATCTTGAAGGAGGGCTATGACGGACAGACCTTCTCTTACAAGGATCTAAAGGCCGTCCGCTGTCCGCTCGCAGGAAGGCATCAACTGGAGAATGCCGTCACTGCCATCGAAGTGATCCATACACTTGGGACACTTGGCTATCCCATCAGCCCGGACGCCGTCTGCAGCGGTTTTGAGAAGACCGTATGGCCCGGACGCCTGACCTGCCTTGGCAAAGAACCTCTTTTCCTCATAGACGGAGCTCACAATGAGGATGCAGCCAAAAGACTTCGGGAATCTCTAAAAGCCTACTTCCCGGACAGACGTTTTCACTATATCATGGGCGTATTCCGTGATAAGGAATATGAGAAGATCGCCGGTATCATGGGGCCTCTGGCCGCTTCCGTGCACACTGTCGATCTTCCCGATGCCGCCCGGACGCTGCCGGCAGCAGAATTGGCGAAGACCATGAGACGGCACTGTCAATCAGATGTCCGTATCCAGGCAAAAGAGAATGTGGAAGATGCAGTAACAGACGCTCTTTCTGGAGCCGGTAAGGACGGCATCGTCCTTGCCTTCGGTTCCCTCTCCTATCTGGGACAGGTGACAGAAGCCTATGCATCCCGAAACTAAGGAACTGTTAGGAACCAAAACCATTGGAACATAGTGTTCGGATTGAATCCGAAGTAATTTAATAGTGAAGGATAGATGACTATGATAGATCAGGATAAGATTAAACAAGGCGTCCGGCTTCTGTTAGAAGGGATCGGCGAAGATATCTCACGCGAAGGGCTTCTTGACACCCCCGACCGTATCGCCCGGATGTACGAAGAACTCTTCGGCGGGACTGAAGAGGATGCCGGCGTACATCTAAGCCGGACTTTCCACGCGGATAACAGCGAGATGGTGATAGAAAGGGATATCACCTTCTATTCTACCTGCGAACACCATATGCTGCCCTTCTACGGGAAAGTGCATATCGCGTATATCCCGGACGGCAGAGTCGCCGGCTTAAGCAAGCTTGCCCGGACGGTGGAGGTATATGCCAGAAGGCTTCAGCTTCAGGAACAGATGACCGGACAGATCGCCGATGCGCTGATGGAACATATGCATCCGAAGGGCGTCCTTGTCATGGCCGAAGCCGAGCATATGTGCATGACTATGCGCGGGATCAGGAAGCCGGGCAGTCAGACCGTAACGCTGGCGCTGCGGGGAGTCTTCAAGACCGAACCGGAATTAGAGGAACGGTTCTACCGGATGATCGGACGTTAAAGGAGAAGACCATGCAGACATTCTCAGACAATATCACACAGAAGAGGCTCTCCTTCATCCGGCGGCACCCGCTCTACGTCTCTTCCCTCCACCGGCTGGAAGAACTGGAGAAGACCCGCATCTTCTGCCGCCATCAGACAGAGCATCTTCTCGATGTCGCCCGGATCGCCTACATCCTTAACCTTGAAGGAGGACTTGGCCTAAGCCGGGATCTGATCTATGCTGCGGCGCTTCTTCATGATATCGGCAAGAGCCGGCAGTATGAAGAGGGAATTCCTCATGAGACCGCAAGCGCAGCTCTGGCTGAACGGATTCTTTCCGATATGCCTTCTGATCTCGCATTTACAGCAGAAGAACAGCTGCAGATCCTCACAGCGATCCGCGGACACCGTAAGCCAAGAAGCGGCGCCGGGCCGTTGGAATCTCTTCTGTATAAGAGCGATAAGATGTCGCGCACATGCTTCGCCTGCCCCGCAGAACCGGAATGTAACTGGGACAGCGCAAAGAAGAATACAGAGATACAATTATGATCTCGTAACAGTTAAGACAAGCCGATCTGTTACATAATTACTGCAATGCATACAAAACTAAAATACGGAGACTTGAATATGATCATTGGAAATAAAGAATTTGACACAAAGAAACACACCTATATTATGGGAATCCTGAATGTGACGCCGGACTCCTTCTCTGACGGCGGCAGATATCAGCACATGGACGCCGCGCTTCGGCATGCCGGGGAGATGATCGCGGACGGAGCGGACATTCTGGATATCGGCGGAGAATCCACCCGGCCCGGCCACGCGCAGATCACCGATGAAGAAGAGATCGAACGGACGGCGCCCGTTATCGAGAGGATAAAACAGGAATTCGATATCCCCGTCTCTATCGACACCTATAAAAGCTCCGTCGCCGAAGCCGCACTTCAAGCCGGCGCCGATCTTGTCAACGACATCTGGGGACTTAAATACGACGATCGCATGGCCTCTCTCATCGCCGGCCGCGGCGCCGCCTGCTGCCTGATGCATAACAGGAATGAAGCGGTTTATAAGGATTTCCTGTCAGACTTCATGGAGGATATGCAAGAATGCCTCCGCATTGCCCGGGATGCCTCCATCCCGGAAGATAAGATCATCCTGGATCCCGGCGTCGGCTTTGGCAAGACCTATGAGATGAATCTTGAGATCATCCGCGAAGTCGGCCAAATGCAGTCTCTTGGATATCCTGTTCTTCTCGGAACCTCCCGCAAGTCTGTGATCGGGCTGACGCTTGACCTCCCTGCAGATCAGCGGGAAGAGGGAACTCTTGTAACTACGGTCTTCGGTATGATGAACGGCTGCTCATTTGTGCGGGTCCACGACGTGAAGGCAAACCGCAGAGCTATTCAGATGATGGAAGCCATCAATCCTACATCGGTCAAAAGGAGGGTATAATGGATAAGATAACGATACAGAATCTTGAAGTGTTCGCCCGCCACGGCGTATTTCCCGAAGAGAATACCCTGGGACAGAAATTTACCGTCACGGCAGCGCTGTACACGGATACTCGCAAGGCCGGACGGACAGACGATCTGACTGCCTCCATCCACTATGGAGAGATCTGTCAGAAGATAGAACAATATCTGACCGCGCATACATTCAAGCTGTTAGAACGCGCGGCCGAGAGCCTCGCCGAGATGCTCCTCCTTGAAACCCCGCGCCTTCATAAGGTGCAGATCGAGATCAAGAAGCCCTGGGCGCCGATCGGTCTTCCCTTAGAAACCGTCTCCGTGGCGATCGAACGGGAATGGCATACCGCCTACATCGCACTGGGTTCTAACATGGGCGACAAGGAGCAGTATCTAAGGCAGGCTGTAAAAGCCCTTGACCATACGCCCTGCTGCAAAGTCGCCAAGGTATCTTCCTTCCTGGTCACAGAGCCATACGGCGTGACCGACCAGGATGATTTCCTCAACGGCTGCCTGATGCTTCGCACACTCCTGACTCCCCGGGAGCTTCTTGACGTACTCCACAAGATCGAACAGGAAGCCGGACGGGAGCGCATCATCCGCTGGGGACCGCGGACTCTGGATCTGGACATCATCTTCTATGACGACCTGATCATAGAGGAAGACGACCTGTGCATCCCCCATGCGGATATGCACCGAAGGGATTTCGTGCTGAAACCTCTTCTGGAGATCGCCCCCTATAAACACCATCCCTGCAGCCGCAGGACGGTTCAGGAACTCTGTCAGGAACTCTGTCTGCCGGAATGATCAGATATCATATTCGATCTCGCACCGTTCGAAGGCATTGATCACCTGCGTCTCCTGGTATGTGTCATATCTCTTATGCTTCCGCCCATAAGACATATGCACATGCCCGTGCAGGAAGTATTTGGGCCGGTACTTGTCAAGAAGCGCCCGGAATGCCTGAAATCCCTGATGCGGCAGATCAAGCCCGTCATTGAGCTGATATGCCGGAGCATGGGTCACCAGGATATCGAATCCCCTGTGCCTGAACAGCTGAAACCACAGCTTCCGAATCCGGCCCTTCATCTGTCTCTCCGTATACTGAAACTCTCCGGGCCGGTAACGCATGGAACCTCCAAGCCCAAGGATCCTCACTCCCTGATGCACATAGATCTTATCGTCAATGCAGATACACCCGTCAGGCGGGATCTGCCTGTACTTCTCGTCATGATTCCCGTGCACATACAGGATGGGCACGGAGGTAAATGTTGCCAGGAACGAAAGATATCTTGGATCCAGATCGCCGCAGGATATGATCAGGTCGATTCCCGCAAGCTTGCTCTTTTCAAAATAATCCCACAGATAAGCAGATTCTTCGTCCGCAATCGCAAGTATCTTCATAGATCAACTCTAACCCTTCTTATTTCTCAATCCCCTGCTGCGAGACAACAGGCTTGGACTGTTCTTTTAATTCTTCTTCCTTCGGAATACTTCCGATGACATTCTCTGCCAGCCAATCCATCGTAACGATCTCCTCCGGCGACAGGCTCTTGCCCGGATCGTCCTGAACGATTCCATCCTGCGAATACAGGATACCGGAAAACGGATTGAACTTGCCCGTGCTGATAGTCTCCTTCAGAAGCTCTACCAGTCTCTTGGTTCCGAGCGGAAGATACTGTGAACATACAACATCGATCACACCCGCCGACATGCCCCACCAGTAATTGATAGCCTTCTTCGAAGTCGGATCGTCGTCGTATTTCCACATACCATCCATGATGGTACGGATCATCTGCTCGTAGAATTTCCCCCAGTGCCACAGCGGCATTGCAAGATTCCTGGCGGTATCGCCCTCCAGATGATAGATTCCGAAGAACCTTGACGCCTCCTCTGGGATCACCATATCCTTCCCTGAGATACAGTCGACCTTTTTATCAAGGACATTCTCCATCACGTCTATATCCTTCTTGGCGGTCCACTCCAGATATACCTCCGCACGGGGATTGATCGTCTTGGCTCCCAGCGCAAACGCATTGATATTCGCGATGGAACCGTAGATCGGGTAATCCGCAATATATGCCAGACGGTTGTGCTCCGACATAGCGCCCGCGATCGCTCCCATCAAAAACTTCGCCTCATGCATCCGCGCGTAATAAGTACGAATATACCTGTGTGAAGTATTGACAGAACAATTCAGTATCCGAATGTCCGGGTTGGCGATCGCCGCCTTCACACTGGCCTGCACAAACGACGGCGTTGTTGTAAATATAATATTACATCCGTCCGCGATCGCTTCATCTATACGCTCATCTATACTGTCAAGAGTAACATTCTCATAATATACCGTGCTGACTTCGTCCGGGAACGTCTGTTCCAGATGAAGCCTTCCCAGCTCATGCGCATAGGTCCACGCCGAAGATCCCGGCGTCTTCTCGTAGATAAATGCAACCTTAAGCCTGGAGATCCCAAACGGAAGCAGCAGATTAATAAGCGGCTTCTTCTCCGTATTCGGGTCCATCTTAAGCTCTACATCCTCATCCTCCTCCAAAAGCGAGAATTCCTCCCAGGACTTCTCAACCAGCTCCTTCAATTCCTTGGTGGTCATCTGGTCGATCTCTTTATAACCATACAGCTCAATAAACGCAAGAAACGCGTCGCCTACCGTAACGGACAGCTTCCCCTTGTCCTCTGCGCTGTATTCCGCCATAAATCTCCGGTAAATAGAACTGAACTCCAGACGCTCGTCATCACTCCAGACTTCCTCCGGGCCTTTGCCGACCGCTTCTAAAAGCTTCTTAAAATTCCCCTCCTCAGAAAACCAGATATAATTGATCTTCGTCAGTTCATAGAAATCCAGGAATTCATAGTAGATCTTGTTCTCCTTGTCCTCTGTCCTGTTAGGTATGATACGCGTCACTTCACCGGGAACGGACACTACTCCGTAGTATTTCATAACGCTGACACGTTTATTCCCCTCCAGCACGTAGAATTTGTTCATATATTCGAATGCTTTGATCGGCTCACGGATACCTTCCTTCTCATGGCTTGAGCTGAGCTGAGCCCATTTCCTGGCAAACTCCGAGGTCTCCCTTAATATCGGCATATAATTCGCTGCAAATGCATTGCTTCTGCCGCCGGTCTTCGTTCCCACGATCTGATCGACCGGAATCTGGACCAGTCCCAGCGGCACCTCGGAAAATGTCCCCTTCGTCGGGATAATATCATCTAACACTTCCAGCGTAGGCAGCAGCCCATGCAGCATCCGGTACTGATAATTCTTCTTTCCAAGTTTATATGCTTTCGTGTAATCACTTAGTGCCATAATCTCCTCCCTTATGAATCAAGCTGTGTTCAGTCCTATTATATACCAACTATTGGAAAATCATCAAGCCTAATATTCTCTCATAAGCGATTCTCATAAGCGTTTTTCATAGGCAGTTTTCACAAGCAGTTTTCATAAGCGATCCTCAGATCTCCGTCCTCGCACCCTCCTGCAAGCCGTATCTCGCCGCAGGCCTTAAAACCTGCCTTTTCAAGTGCCCTTCTCATCGGGAGATTCCCCGGGTGCGTATCTATCCTGACCGCACGGAATCCCGCCTGCTTCGCAAGCTCGAACCCGTAAGCGAACATTCTCCCGGCCACGCCCCTTCCTTTGCATCCGTCGGCCACGCAGACCCGGTGCATGGACGCGTACTCTCCGTCTGTCAGCCATTGGCCGTCAATAACTTCATAAGAGGGGTCCGGCGTCGTCTGGAATGCAAATACACCCAGAAGCTTATCCTCTTCTGCCGCAAGATAGGAACAGCCTTCCCTGATATCCGCAAGCCAGACCTCCCTATTGGGATAGCCTTTCTGCCACTGGTCAAGCCCCAGGCCCTTAAGCTGGCATTTGGCCTGTTCTGTGATCTCGCACATTCTGTCGATATGTTCCATAGACGCCCTGATAAATTCCATCTTCTTATCCCCTCCGTTAAATGTCTGATCCGTCCCTTATTCGATTCCCAGCACCTTGTAATCCTGGTCTTCTACCGTCTTCTTAAGCACCTCATCCGCAAGCTCTCCGTTCAGCGTCACAACCGCTGTTTTGGTCTCATGGCTTACTTCTGCCCCGTCAACCTCTGCGAGCGCCTCCAGGCATTTCTTCACCCTTGCCTCACAGTGTCCGCACATCATTCCTTCGATCTTCATTGTCTTTGTCATCTTTGTCTCCTCCTTCTTTACCTGATATTGTTTTTGTGCTTGCTCTTGTATTTGCTCTTGTGTTTGTTCCTGCATCTGCTCTTGTGTTTGTTCCTGCATCTGCTCTTGTGTTTGCTCCTGCATTTGCTCCTGTGTTTGCTCCTGCATAGGCTCCTGCCTCTGCGACTTAAGAACCCGCATCTTAAGGCTCTTATCCTTCGAAGCGTCCCGAAGCCTGAACCAATTAAGCCTCAACGCATTTGTCACCACGCAGAAGCTTGACAGGCTCATTGCCGCCGCTCCGAACATCGGATTCAGCTTCCATCCGAATATCGGATACCACATCCCGGCCGCAAGCGGGATCCCGATCACATTGTAGAAGAACGCCCAGAACAGGTTCTCGTGGATATTGCGAAGCGTCGCACGGCTTAACCGGATCGCCGCCGGAACGTCGCTTAAACGGCTCTTCATCAGCACGACATCCGCCGCGTCAATGGCGATATCCGTGCCGGCGCCGATAGCGATCCCCATATCGGCTCTTGTAAGCGCGGGCGCATCGTTGATCCCGTCTCCGACCATGGCCGTCCTGCCAAGCTTCTTAAGATCACGGATGACCTGCTCCTTGCCGTCCGGCAGAACACCTGCGATCACCTCGTCCACACCCGCCTGCCTTCCGATCGCCCTGGCCGTCCTCTCATTGTCTCCGGTCAGCATTACCACATGGATGCCCATATTCTGCAGTTCCTTCACCGCCTTGGGACTGTCCTCCTTGATCACGTCCGCAACGGCGATCACACCGATCATCCGCCCGTTTCTGCCGAAGAACAGCGGCGTCTTGCCCTCTTCGGACAGCCTGACCGCTCTCTGGCTCATCCGTTCGGATACGTCCGCGTTCTGACTGATAAATGCCAGGTTACCTCCGGTCAGCCTGTCGCCGTCCAGATTCCCGCACAGCCCGTTACCAGGCACAGCCTGAAAATCCGTCACCTCCAGACTTCCCGATCCCTTCCCGCTATCAAGCCCTCTTGCCTGCGCCAGCGCAAGAACCGCTCTTGCCAGCGGGTGCTCGCTCTTTCGCTCCAGGGCGTACGCCGTCAGAAGGAGTTCTTCTTCTGCCACGCCGTCCTCGGGTATAATGTCCGTGACCTTCGGCTCGCCGCTTGTGATCGTCCCTGTCTTATCAAGCGCGACGATCTGCACCTTACCCGTCTCCTCTAAGGACACCGCCGTCTTGAACATGATCCCGTTCTTAGCGCCCATACCGTTGCCTACCATAATGGCAACCGGCGTTGCCAGACCAAGAGCGCACGGACAGCTTATCACCAGTACGGAGATCCCTCTTGCCAGCGCGAATCCTACGCTCTCGCCTGCGAACAGCCATACCAGGATCGTAACCGCCGCGACGGCAATGACCGCCGGCACAAACACACCGGAGACCCTATCTGCGACCTTCGCGATCGGCGCCTTCGTGGCAGCCGCGTCGCTGACCATCTGAATGATCTGCGACAGCGTCGTATCCTCCCCGACCCTGGTCGCCTCACATCTGAGGAAACCGGACTGATTCAGCGTAGCCGCCGACACCTGGCTTCCCGGTTCCTTATCCACCGGAATGCTCTCACCGGTAAGCGCGGACTCGTTGACCGCGCTGATGCCGTCTGTTACCACGCCGTCAACCGGAATATTCTCCCCCGGCCTGACCACAAACACATCGCCCTTCCTCACCTGACGAATGGGAACCTCCTGCTCCGATCCGTCTCTTACAACGACCGCCGTCTTCGGCGCTAACTTCATCAGGCTCTTAAGCGCATCCGTCGTCCGTCCCTTAGAACGCGCCTCCAGCATCTTACCGACCGTGATCAGTGTCAGGATCATGGCCGCAGATTCAAAATAAAACTCATGCATGAAGGCCATTACCTTGTGTGCGTCCATACGCATCTGCGCGTCCGTCATAGCAAAAAGAGCATACACACTGTACACATAAGACGCTCCCGCTCCCAACGCCACCAGCGTATCCATGTTCGGCGCGCGGTGCCACAGGCTCTTGAATCCGCTGATAAAGAACTTCTGGTTAACGATCATGACCGCGGTTGTAAGCAACAGCTGTATCAGGCCCATTGCCACATGATTGCCCTCAAGAAATCCCGGCGCAGGCCATCCCCACATCATATGCCCCATAGAAAAATACATAAGAGGAAGCAGGAACACGAGAGATGCCGTAAGCCTCTGTTTTAAAACAGGCGTCTCCCGGTCCTTCAATAGTTCCTCGCCCGGCGCACCCTCGCCGGCGTCCTCCTTTGTACCGGCCGTATCCTTCCTAGACGCACTGTAGCCCGCCGCCTCCACCGCTTCAACGATCTCTGAAGCAGAAGCGCTTCCTTCCACACCCATAGAATTCGTCAGCAGGCTTACCGAACAAGACGTTACTCCGTCTACCTTTAAGACAGCCTTTTCCACCCGGGCGCTGCACGCTGCGCAGCTCATACCTGTTACCGCATATTGTTCCATCTATCATCCCTCCTTGTGCTCCATCCGATCTCGTTTGTCTTCTCTTTACGATCCTTCGGATATCAGGTCATGTATCCTTCCCTGTCCGAGCATACCTTAGCAGTTGTCCCGTCCGCATTGCACCTTAATGTACCATACCGGGGTATCATCGCATTAATTTCTGCAGTGTCGCGACGAGTTCGTCCACCGTATCTTCCTTCCCTGCACGGATATCCTCTGACACGCAGGTACGGATATGATTGGCAAGCAGAACCTTATTGAAGCTGTTCAGCGCCGCGTTCACCGCTGATACCTGTATCAGTATATCCGGGCAATAGGCGTCGTTATCCACCATCTTGCGGATGCCTCTGACCTGCCCTTCGATACGGCTTAAACGGTTGACCAGATCCTTATACTCCTTCTGGGAGCGCTCCTTCGTCTTGTGACAGCATTCCTGCCTCTCTTCCATATGTCTGCACCTCATTTCCAAATATATTATATACCCCATCAGGGTATAATGCAAGTGTAAAATAATATTTTCGAACTGTACGGTTGCAATCCACAAACTCACTTGCATGCAATTTATTGCAATGCAAGCGAGTTTGTGGATTAGTAACCTACCCATAAATGAGCAAAAAGCGGCTGCGCCAGCAGACGTAAGAGTGCGGTAGCACGGTTTTTGCGAATGCATGGGCAGGTTGGAGGCTCGAAAGAGCGTCCAACCGTACAGTTAGAATATTTTTACGATCCTGATTCCCGGTACGGCCTCTAGGATATCCCGCACACCTTCAGAACATTCCCGCTGACCCGAAACCGCACATCCATCCCGGCATACTCCATTCCATAGATTCTGTCCGGGTCCTTCTGATAAGAAGGCCGCGGATCCTGAGACAATATCTGCACCAGGATCTCCCTGTGCTCTGCCGGCACCGCATCCATCCACTCGCCGGGGATCTCAACATCCAATCCGTACTCCTTCTTCTGCTCCGCGAATCCGCCCTCTGCGTCCGCATGACAGTCCGCATAAGGCAGATAGGGCTTAATATCATAAATGGGCGTTCCGTCCATCAGGTCCGCGCCTCTTACATGCAGTACGATTCTCCCTGCCCGGTTCTCCACCCGCTCCAGTGCCACGCAGGACAATCCCACCGGATTAGGGCGAAACGGCGAACGGCTTGCAAATACGCCCACCCGTTTATTCCCTCCAAGCCTCGGCGGCCGCACTGTCGGGCTCCAACTCTTCCCCATAACCTCCGTAAATCCCCAGATCAGCCAGAGATGGGAATACTCTTCGATTCCCTTGCACGCGTCCTGATTGCCGTATCCGTCCTCGAATACGATCTCTGCCCTTGTATCCGCAAGCCCGCTCTGCCTTGGGATTCCGAATTTCGACGGGAAATCCGTATGAATATACGCGATCGTCTTAAGCCTTAGCCCATTCTCTTCCTTAGCGCTTCCTTCCTCCATCTGCCTGTCCCTCTCCATTCTCTGCCTCTATCTTTCCCGAAGCGTCCCTTGCATATTCCCCGCGGCTAATCGTCCCTCTGCCCGTTCTTTGATATGATCTCCTTGATCCTTCGGATTTCCTCCTTATGCCCCTGGTCATCCAGCGGCGTCTCCAGATAAAACGGCAGCCCGCTTAACATTGGATGCCGCATTACACGAAGCAGCGCCTCCATGCCGATCAGCCCTTCACCGAACGCCGCATGTCTGTCCTTATGAGAGTCAAACGGCATCATACTGTCATTCAGATGTATCGCTTTCAGCAGGCCAAGTCCCAGCACATGGTCAAATTCATCAAGCACCTTGTCAAGCTCATTCACAATATCGTAGCCCGCCGCAAACACATGGCAGGTATCCAGACAGATCCCTATCCGCTCCGGATGTACCAAGCCGTCCCTGATCGCTTTCAGATGCTCGAATCTCGCCCCGATCTCCGTCCCCTTTCCGCTCATGGTTTCAAGGAGGACTGTGATCTTCTCATTCCCTGTAACCGCCTGGTCAAGTCCCCGGATGATATTCTGGATCCCCCGCTCCACTCCGATCCCGGTGTGGCTGCCCGGATGAAACACCAGATATTCGATATCAAGTTCATCCATCCTTGCAACATCCTCCCGGATAACCGTACACGCGAACTCATATACCCGCTCCTGATCGCTGGCAAGGTTCATGGTATACGGCGCATGGGCAAGAATCGGCCCGAACCGGTGCTCCTTCCGTATCGTCTGGAACTGCTCTGTCTCCTTTGGCGTATATACCTTAAAATTCGATCCCCTGGGATTGCGGCTGAATATCTGCATGGTATTGGCTTCCATCCATACTGTATTCTTCGCAGTATTCGCGATCCCCTTGGCAATCGACATATGTGTTCCTATCGTTAACACTGACATTTATCCTCCTTCGTATTATCTGTACTGTACTGTTCTGTTCCGTCAGCTGTACTAGTACACCGAAAAATAAGTTTCTAGCCATATAACGCAGAATGATTTTTCATATGCAAGACGGAGGAATGAGGCGTAGTGGGCGCTACGCCGATTGACGACAACGATGCAGATGGAAAATCAGGCAAGTTATATGGCTGGTTACTTATTATTCGGTGTACTAGTGTTCTGTCAGCATCTTGAAAAGCCATTGCCCGGATGCGCTCAGATCGCCCTCTTCAAATCCGCTGGTCTTACCGCAGGTGCTCTTAAGGATCGCCGAAGACTCGTCCTTGTTCGACAGATTCCATGCAGCGTAGCTCACACCGTACCGGTCCATCAATTCCACCCACCGGTCCGCCTGCTCCTGATCGATCGCTCCGTTTCCGCTGGCATCACAGATTCCGTACTCCGTCACAAATACCGGCAGGCCGCTATCCAGCGCCGCCGCCATCTTATCCCGCAGATCGTCCTTATGGGTCGCCGCATAAAAATGCAGCGTATACATGATATTATCATATTCCGTAATCGGATCTGCCGCCGCCTGATCTACAAACTGCGACCAGTTCGGCGTTCCCACGATGATCACCGCATCCTCGTCATTTGCGCGTATCACCGGAATCACTTCCCGGGCGTAAGCCTTGATCTCATTCCATCCGGTACTGCCGTTCGGCTCGTTGCAGATCTCATACAGTATATTGTCTGCATCTGCATATTCGGCAGACATTTCTCCAAAAAAATCCTTCGCCTCTTCCAGATAAATGTTAGGATCAGAGTCAGACAGGATATGCCAGTCAATGATCACATACATGTCATGGTTTTCGGCGTATTTCACACCGTCGCGGATCAGGCCCTTCAGATATTCCTTGTCACCGCCAGTACAATATCCTCCGTACTCCGCCGTATACATGGCAAGCCGTATCACATTGGCCTTCCATTCATCATGGAGTTGGGCGAAGCAGGCGTCATTGATATAATCTGGAAACCACGCTATACCGTGGGTACTGATCCCCCGAAGCTGCACCGGCTCCCCGCTGCTTCCTGTAAGCCTGGCGCCCTCCACATGCAGCGCCCCGGTAACCGACGGCGCGGCCATAGCGTCTGCATCGGACGGCATCTTCTCCTGCCCTTCTTTGTCCGATTCTTTTTCCAGTTCTTCTCCCTTATTCTGTGCGTCTTTCCCGTTCCGTGATCCTTCCTTTTCTACGGCGCTTTGGCTGTCCCGGCCCTTCTCTTCCTTCTGCCCGCTGCAGCCGGCGGCAGATGACAGCAGCGCCAGCATGATCAGACCGGCAGCAAATATCACATTCCTCTTCACAGTTCTCTTCCCCGCTTTCTATCATATTGTACCAGTTCAGACAAGCCGTTCTGTACAATACATTTCCATTCAACATAGTATCTTTACACTATCAGTGTACTTTATCCCTTATTCGTTGTCAATCCGCCGAATCCTCCCTTGATAAAAGCCTTTGATAAAAGCGGCACAAGAGCCAATACAGTTAGGCTAATTAATTCCCTGCAAAATGCCGATATATCATATATATGTCATTCAGAGTAATTCGGCTGTGAACTTCCTGCAGCCGCGCTGAATTACATCACTCCAGGCGGACTCTGTGCGTCCGTCTGATTTACTTTAGGAGGTAAGACATGAATAACCAGGAAACATTGACAACACCACAAGCCGCACCTCAGACAAAAGCAGAAAGTATGATCGAGAAGCTGAACCTTCCCCGCACCATCCATATGGTCCCGATGGATCTCATCAGCGGCTTTGAAGTCCGTCCCGGATTCTACGAGATCAACGGTGCGACAGCTATTCCCGGAGGCGTTAATTTCACCGTATACTCCCACGGAGCGACCTCTATCGAGCTTCTGCTTTTCCACCGGACTGAGGAGAAGCCCTTCGCTGTCCTGCCATTTCCAGATCACTACCGGATCGGAAATGTATATTCGATGATCGTGTTTAAGCTGAACATCGAAGATTTTGAGTATGCTTACCGTGTCGACGGGCCGTATGAACCTAAGAAGGGGCTGATCTTCAATAAGAACAAATACCTTCTGGACCCTTACGCAAAGGCAGTCACAGGCCAGAGCCAGTGGGGCGATTCCTCTCCCCGCGGACAGCACTATAAAGCCCGTGTCGTAAAGGATGATTTTGACTGGGGCAATATGAAGACGCCGCGTCTTCCCACGGAGGATCTCATCATATATGAAGTTCACGTAAGGGGATTTACCAAGCACGGTTCTTCCGGCGTAGAGCATCCCGGAACCTTCGCCGGGCTCTTGGAGAAGCTCCCGCATCTTCTGGAGCTTGGAGTCAATGTTGTTGAGCTGATGCCGATCTTCGAATTCGACGAGATGCAGGATTACCGGGAACATAACGGCGAACCGCTCTATAACTACTGGGGGTATAATACGGTGAGCTTCTTCGCCCCTAACACCAGTTATTCGGCAAGCAAAGAATATAACAGAGAAGGCAATGAACTGAAGCACCTGATCCAGGTCTTCAATCAGCACGGAATTGAGGTCTATCTGGACGTAGTGCTTAACCACACGGCGGAAGGCAACGAGCAGGGGCCGTTCTTCTCCTTCAAGGGATTTGACAACAATATCTATTATCTGCTGACCCCGGAAGGTTATTACTATAATTTCAGCGGATGCGGCAATTCCCTGAACTGCAACCATCCCATCGTGCGTCAGATAATCCTGGACTGCCTGCGTTATTGGGTCAATACATACCGCGTCAACGGTTTCCGGTTCGACCTTGCTTCCATACTCGGACGCAACGAAGACGGTTCCCCGATGAACAAACCGCCTCTTTTGCAGGCTCTTGCTTTCGATCCGATCCTTGGAGATGTGAAGCTCATTGCAGAAGCCTGGGATGCAGACGGACTCTATCAGGTAGGCTCCTTCCCGTCCTGGAACCGCTGGGCGGAATGGAACGGCCGATACCGCGATGATATGCGCAGATATCTGAAAGGCGACGAAGGCATGGCTCAGGCAGCGGCCTTAAGGATCGGCGGTTCGCGGGACATCTATGAACCAAGCACCAGGCAGAACGCGTCCGTTAACTTTATCACCTGCCATGACGGTTTTACCTTAAATGATCTGTTCTCCTACAATACGAAGCACAACGAGAAAAACGGATGGAACAATACCGACGGCGCCAATGATAATAACAGTTGGAACTGCGGAATCGAAGGCGATACCAACGACCCGGATGTCCTGTCACTCAGAAGACGGATGATGCGCAACGCCTTTGCACTCCTTATGTGCAGCCGCGGAATCCCTATGTTCCTTGCCGGAGATGAATTCTGCAACACCCAATTCGGCAACAATAACGCATACTGTCAGGACAATATCACCTCCTGGCTGGATTGGAGCCTGCTTGACAAGAATCGGGATATGTTCGAATTCTTCAAATATATGATCCAATTCCGCAAATCACACCGCATACTGCGCACCAACGTGAGCAACGGCGCAAACGGCTTCCCGGATGTAAGCTTCCACGGAACTACCCCCTGGTGCAGCAAATTTGCCGATTATGACAGATACATAGGCGTGATGTTTGCAGGACAGGAACAGAGCTTCGGACCGCAGGTCATCTACGTTGCCTCCAATGCTTACTGGGAGGACGTATCCGTGACCCTTCCTAAGCTGCCCGCTTCTATGTATTGGGAGATTGCCGTAGATACGTGGGAGGAGGCGCAGAGATGCCGTCCGCTGCATGGTGACCAGATCGTTCTGCATGCAAGAAGCATCGTCGTACTGGTGGGCGAATAGAGCCAAATATAATAAGGCTGCTGCAACATAGACCAGATCTCACAATATACAGATGAATGACATTGCTGTATATTGTGCAGATCCGCTATATTGCGGCAGCCTCATTCTTTCGCTTAACTATTCATTATAGCATCTCTGAGATACCTTATCTTTTTAACTATTCGCTAAAGCATCTCACGGATACCTTATCCCTTCAATTATTTGCTCAGCATCTCATGGATACCTTTTGCTCCGGCCTTGCCCGCGCCCATAGCCAGGATTACCGTCGCCGCGCCTGTCACAGCGTCTCCGCCTGCGAATACCGCAGCCTTGGAAGTCTGTCCGTTCTCTTCCTCTGCAACGATACATTTTCTCCTGTTCGTCTCGAGTCCCTTGGTCGTAGACGCGATCAACGGATTCGGGGAAGTTCCAAGAGACATGATCACCGTGTCAAGCTCGATCTCGTACTCAGATCCCTCGATCTCTACCGGACGTCTTCTTCCGGAAGCATCCGGCTCTCCAAGCTCCATCTTGATCACCTTCATGCCCTTAACCCATCCGTTGTCGTCCACAAGGATCTCCTTCGGATTAGTCAGCAGGTCGAAAATAACGCCTTCTTCCTTCGCATGATGCACCTCTTCTACTCTGGCAGGAAGCTCCGCTTCACTGCGGCGGTATACGATATGTACCTCCGCGCCGAGACGAAGCGCAGTTCTTGCAGCATCCATAGCTACGTTGCCGCCGCCGACTACAGCGACCTTCTTGCCCGCCACGATCGGAGTATCATAAGAATCGTCGAACGCTTTCATCAGATTGCTTCTCGTCAGGTACTCATTGGCAGAGAATACACCGTTAGCCGTCTCTCCCGGGATACCCATGAACATCGGAAGTCCTGCGCCGGAACCGATAAATACCGCCTCAAACTCTTCCTCTTCCATCAACTGATCTATAGTTGTAGACTTGCCGATCACAACGTTCGTCTCAAACTTAACGCCTAATTCCTTAACCTTCTCAATCTCCTTCTTAACAACCTTGTGCTTCGGAAGACGGAACTCTGGGATACCATATACCAGTACGCCGCCAAGCTCATGCAATGCTTCAAATACAGTCACCTCATAACCTAACTTCGCCAGATCTCCCGCACAGGTAAGACCGGACGGACCGGAACCGATGACTGCAACCTTGTGTCCGTTCGTCTTCTCAGCCTTAACAGGCTTAATATCATGCTCCAAAGCATAATCCGCAACGAATCTCTCCAACTTACCGATAGATACCGGATCACCCTTGATACCGCGGATACACTTGCACTCACACTGTGACTCCTGCGGGCATACACGGCCGCAGATAGCCGGAAGAGCTGATGACTCGCCGATCACCTTATAAGCCTCCTCAATATTGCCTTCCTTCACCTGGGAAATGAATCCGGGAATATTGATCGCTACCGGACATCCTTCGATACACTTGGCATTCTTACAGTTCAGGCAGCGGGCTGCCTCCTCCATTGCCTCTTCCTTATTATATCCATAACAAACTTCCTCGAAGTTCGTTGCTCTCTCCTTCGCGTCCTGCTCTCTTACAGGAACTCTCTTTAATACATCAGCCATTAGTTGTCACCTCCGCAATTGCCGCATCCACCATGATGGGTGTCGCCTTCTTGTACTTTCAGGATCGCACGTCCTTCCTCTGTCCTGTACATCTGCTGTCTCTTCATCGCATTGTCAAAGTCTACAAGATGTCCGTCGAACTCAGGTCCGTCTACGCACGCAAACTTCACCTCGCCGCCCACGATCACACGGCAGGCGCCGCACATACCAGTACCGTCAACCATGATCGGGTTCATGCTGACAATCGTAGGAATCTCCAGCTTCTTGGTAAGAAGACAGGTAAACTTCATCATGATCATCGGCCCGATCGCTACACAGACATCATACTTGTTGCCCTCTTCCACCAGCTTCTCGATCTTGGTCGTAACCATACCTGCATGGCCATATGTACCGTCGTCTGTACACGGATAGTAATTCCCCGCAACCGCTTCCATCTCCTTCTCAAGGATCAGCATATCCTTGGTCTTGGAACCAACGATCACATCTACGTCTACTCCATGCTCCTTAAGCCACTTCACCTGCGGATATACAGGCGCCGCTCCGACACCGCCGGCTACAAAAAGCATCTTCTTATTCTTAAGGCTCTCAATATCCTCTTCTACAAATTCAGACGGACATCCCAAAGGTCCGATAAAATCACGGAAGGAATCTCCTGCCTGCATCCCGGCCATCTTCATGGTAGATGCACCAACCTCCTGGAACACAATGGTAATAGTTCCTGCTTCTCTGTCATAATCACAGATCGTAAGCGGAATACGCTCACCCTTCTCGTCCATCTTCACGATCACAAACTGCCCCGGCTCACAATGCTTGGCAACACGCGGAGCTTCTACGTCCATAAGATAAATCTTATCAGCCAGTTTCTCGGCTTTCAATATCTTGTACATCTTACGTTCCTCCTAATAATTAATGCTTCTATTATAATAATGTATCTGTGAGAAAATATCAAGTATGTTGAAAAGAAAATCGTTAAGTAAATATCACAGTAAATATCACACTACGGCTTCAATGAGCAGCTTATCTCCAAGGATAACTTCTTTTACCCCGATTTCTTTCTTTTTATTAAAATCAAAGCTTAACATATAGCCCTTCTTTATCCCAAAATAATCAAGATAATCCGACAATTGTCTTTCCCCCCGTTCGTTGTAGGCATTACCTCTCCATATTTTTAATTCAATGATAAATTGTTCACCTCGGTAATCGATCACCAGATCCATTCGCTCACGGCTGCGAGTCTCTGCCTCCACATAGCTGTTTCCCACACCATTGATGATCGGTTTCAAAAAAAGCATAAAATAACGCCTGCCGGCATCTTCAAGAAAAGTTTCGTCGCTGTCTCCGTAAAGGTAATCAAAGCTCTCCACAAATTTCTCCAGTATACGCCGTACATTCAAGTGTCCTGCGGTAATAAACTGATTTTTCTCCTGCAATCCGGCATCATATATTTTACTGCTTATATATTCTTCCGATATAAACCAGTTGTATAATACTGTTTCAAAGATCCGATTGGCAATAGAAACTGTTCCGTTCGTATTCTTTATAAATCCAAACATTGCAGCAACTTCTATATAATCATTCATCGCAACATAAGGAATCGGCTTGCCCGCAAAAAGAATCTCATAACATATATCTCTTAACCGGGGATATTCCTTCAATTTCCTTTTCAAAGATTGATACAGGGGATTCGTTTCGTTCAGCAATATCTTCATAGCTTCTAAGAATCCCTCTTTCGTCCAGACATCACTTTTGTCAGAAAATCCTCTGTCCTTTGCAATACGTTCATCCATAAGCTTGCACAGTCTGGATACAAGATATGGATAACCGGAAGTGTAATTATATAGAAGCTGTGATATTTCTTCTATATCCATATCTGTATGGTGATCCTCTTCATACTCCTTAAGCATCCTTGCAATATCCTGCGTTGAAAAACTCATATCCACCAAGAAATCCGCCGCAATATTCCATGGGCTGTTCTCCCTGTGCTTTTCATTTGGACGAATATTTTTCTGAATATTCCGTATATCATACAGACTTGCAAGTATCACAGACCGAAATGTAGGAGTAATATCACAGTCCAAATAGCAAGCTCTGATCTGTGCAAGGAAATCAAAAAACGCCTGTGTATTTACCGCAGTATCTACTTCATCTATGATTAGAACGATCGGTTTACTGGTTCGTTCACACCACTGGCCAAACCAGTCAAAGAGCTCTGCCATTCTGCTCTCTCTATCTCTTCCAGCTGCCATCTCCATGAGCTTTTCCCTGAAATCATCCGGTATCTCTTCCATATTCCGGAGCGCCTTACCGATCTCGCGCGCCAAACCACCTACAAAAGCTGACTCATCGGCAAAATCCAAAAAACTCATCCTCTGAAAATCCAGACTGACAACCATATATTCCTGTTTCAAGTAGTCTGCAAGCGCTCTAAGTATCGTAGTTTTACCGTATTGTCTCGCTTTGTGGACAGTAAAATACAATCCGGCATCTACCATCGCCTTAATCTCTTCCAGCCTCGTTCCCAGATCAACCATATAATGCTTTGCCGGTTTGCACGAACCATTTACATTAAAAATCTTTGCCATCTATCAGCTTCCCTCCTACAGTCTTTATATCGCCCGCAAGCGACTGCGCCTGAAAGAGTCAAACAAATATTAACACCAAATAACGCTTCCAAGCACCTCCACACCGCGTTCAGCAGCCATCTTCCTCTCCTTCACGATAAACCGTGAATCTGATATTCCTCTCTTCTCCACAAACAGAATTCCATCATAATCCTCGAGTTCCCTGATGGCATCCGCCTGGAATACGATCTGAACATAGGATGACCAGGAAACCTCCGGAATCTGTGCTGTAAGCTTCTCACATAATCCCGCAGCGTCCTCCCTTGCCACCGTACCGGCAAGCATGATCTTCTTCTTATCTCCCTTGCCCGGCATCTTACGGATCGCCGCCTGCACATTCGCCGCCGCTATCTTCACCTGATCCTCACATCCAAGTCTGGCATACGCCCCCTCTTCCAACCGGAAGATCCATGCATCGACAGCTCCAAACGCTCTCTTCCTGTCTGAATTACGCACCAATCCTAACATGGGCATACCGTACTCTTCCGCAAATGTCTTCGTATTGCGCAGCCGTCCGCTCATAATATAGAGCATCATGAGAACAAAACATGCCATAAATCCGCCGAGCACTACTCCGATCACCGCATATTTTAAGGCCTCCGCAGCCGGATTCGCCAACATTGCCGCAGAACCGGCGCCTCCTGATGAACTTCCTGTCTCTTCTGTCTCCAAAGATAATACTGTATTCATCTCTGTCTGATAAGTCTGCAGATTCCGTACTGCCTCCACATAGCCTGACCGAAGAGTCGCCTGATAACTCTGTATGCTGGAATCCGCCTTCTCCGACTGCACCGAAGACAACAAGCTTAATCTATGTGCCGCCAAAGTCTTCTGCAGCTTAGCAGAATACTCCTTCATTATCTTCTCCGCCTCCGCAAGATATTCTCCGCACAGCTTGTCGTCCGGCATATTGACCAGGATCTGGATCACCAGCTTCTCCGGGCGAATAACCTCATAATCTCCTACCCGGTATGTCTCCCTGTCGCTGCTGTTAAATGAAACCAAATATCTCAGATCCTCTACGGAGACCGCATCATTCTTAGCATGAAGCTTCTCCGCCATACTGCCGTCCGTGACAAACGTCCGCAGCGCCGCAACCAGGCTGTCCAAATGCTCCCCGCCGTCCACATAATAACTCAGCGTTCCCGTCGATACATGGAACGGGTCTATCTCCATCACGATGGATTGATTCAGAAAATTCTCCTGAGCTTCCACATCCTTCTCGCATCTTGCAATGATCTGCTCATAGGATTCTAAGGAACGCTCGTTGAGCGTCATGGGATTCTCTTCCTCCTCTGCTTCTTCTCCATCCTCCGACTCTAACGCGGCTTCCTGTTTCGCCGACTGGTTGCTCCGTACTACGGACTGGTACTTGTAAGCTCCTGCCAGAATTCCCATGATAAGCATGAGCACAAGGATTCCCCGCCATTTTTCAAGGCAATAAAACATTAGGTCTACCAAACTGATCTCTCTTACTTCCTGTTGTTCATTCATGATTCATTTCTTCCTTCTAGTATTTTTATATATATGAAATTTTATCTTATTGTATCGGGTAATTCAAGATGTATTTCTAAGCAGTCTACAATTGATACTTCTTGTATAGCTGTTTGCGCAGTTTAGTGTCATTAGCTATCTTGATGATCATGTTTTCTTTTCCTTCATTTACAAGATAATTAATTAAACTGCTGTACATACACGCCTCTTCTTCTCTTACCCGCTCTCTTACTTCTTCGATCACCTTCTCTTTTTCTTCTTCTCTTACCCGTTCTCTTACTTCTTCGATCATCTTTTCCTTTTCTTCTTCTAACAATCTCTGCAGCAAATTCGTCATTCGGATTTCCTCCTTAATCTCTTCCATCTCTGCCTGATTCAAAAATTTATCCGCCATTACAAATACTATCGCCTCAATCTTTGCTAAATCTTCTGTACTGACTCCTTCTGTATTCCGTGTGATATCGAAAGCCGTCTTCACACGCTCTTTATGAGACAATGTACCGCCCATCAACAAACACAATGACAGCGGAACCAAATCCTCTCTGGTCAGCACCTTACCCGCTTCCATCTTCCGCTTCAGACCATCCAATACACCATTATACTGATAACTCGTTAATGCTTCGTAACTTCGATATCGTCTAAGTCCCTCTATACCCTCATTCTTACTCTGAAATTCAAAATGCTTCCAAGAACCGTCACTCATAATCAAATTGAAATCCTGTAAAAGACGCTTCACTTCCAGATGCACTACTTCCGTCGGCGCATAACCTATCACTTTCCCTTGAATACCAAGATAAGGGAGCAATTCATCTGCAAAAAAGCTGATTGCAGACTTAAGCGCCGCATCTTCGTGCTGCTGAGCAGATAATTCTTTGCTCTTTCCTGTAAACTTTCCATCAGCAATGTTTCCCAATTTTCCGTTTTTTACCATAGTTCCTCCTGTTCAAAATTTGATACAGAGAAACTATCAGCGGGAATCCCCCTTTTAAATTCGTTCCAATCTAATCATCTTGTTGCCCTCTCTTAACAGGTTAGGACAAATTATAGTTCTACTATAACAAAAAATATCAATATAGACAATGGGAAGAATTAAATTGAGGGTGTTTTCGATTATTTTCACTCTATTTGATCAATTATGGAAATATCCCTGAAAGTGGGAATGATTTCTTGAAATTATTAGAAAATAGAATTAACTTAAAATGACAGTATATATTTATAGAAGTTATGACAATCTCTCTGAAATGTTATTTGTAAAGAATAGTTTAAAATATGGGAGTTGGGATGTCAAGGAAAATTTTGCTTGACATCCTTATAGTTTACAGAGACTTAGATTAAAATATTCTGGAACATCCTTATATAATAACTGTGAATTATGATGCGGAATATTCCCAGGGATGGGATAGTAATTACCACATTGCAATCGCAGAAATTACTGCTGCATACCTGTTATTCTGAACTATTTTTTCGATAGACGAACTTAGGATTTCTTTACACAATATTCCGTGATTGATCATTGCTTCTCTCGCCATCTCACGGACCGTACTTTCCGCTTCCTCTTTACTGCACACACCCGAATACTCCATAATCACTCCTACATCTTCCGAATGTCTGGGGATCCCTACACTTACAGCTGATGCTATTTTCTCTCCTGGTTCCTTAGATGAAATCGTTCCATATGCTGTAAGTAAAACAGATCCCTCTCTTTTGTCTATCTTTCCTGCCCTCATACAATTGACAGGCAGAATACTACTTACTCTGAGTAAATTATAATTGGAGATGCCTGCCGAAATAAGTGCATTATCAAATGCTACTAATCTTTCTTTTGCCTCACCCATTCCTGACACAATCGTAAATTTGTCTGGATATTCAAACATACTTTTCTTCCCTTACCTCTCAGTATTATTACTCACTCTAGTCATCCCCACTGCTTTGGGCTTTATCGGATTTGTTGAAAATCCCGGGTATTCTTCCACTACCAGAAATCCACAATCCTGATATAATTTCACAGCAGCTTCGTTATCTTTAAGCACGCATAATTCCATATCCTCTTTTGGATGCTTCTCTAAAAAACTCATCAATAACCGTCTGCCTATACCTGTATTCCTCTTCTTCCTGTCTACACATACATTCAGCAATGAAATCTTTTCATAATTATCTGTGGAATCATACCTGCTCAGATATTGCGAATAAACTTCATTCAAATATTCCGGGGATTCTATTCCCAGATTTCTTAAGACCTCGCATAAAACCCCAGGATTCCATTGCAGTTTCCCTTTAACCCATAATATCAGCCCGACTATCTCTTCTTCCATCACAGCCGCATACAAATTAGACAATCGGAACATTCTGTCCTCATTACCACTGAGTAAAGTTGGAATCACCTTTATTGCATTCTGCCGGCTGCCAAACATTCCTTGATAAATATACCGATCCGTATCGTAAATAAGACCGGCTATTTCCCGCATCTGCCTGCCGCTTAAACATGAATCTATATCGAATTGTCTGAACGTTATTGAATCTCTTCGAATCTTCTCTTCTGCCAGTTCATATTTTTCCGTCTTCTTCTTCGCAGCCTTCAATTCTTCCAGCAATCCCTCCGCCAATTCATCTTTATATACGATCTCCACTTCTTTACTTGGTTTCCGATAAAATACTTCTTTCAGTAAAACTCTCTTAACAAGCTTTTCATTACATCTGGGCTTCACGTACAAACCGCCTATATATATTTTGTCTTCATCAGAATAAGACATTACCCCAATCACTTTTCCGCAGCTAACGGCAAATGCCTTCCCCTCATACTTAGATATTTCACTCCATTTACCGCGCAATAACCACCAGGGTTTATTATTATATTCTCCATCTTCTTTATAAACTTTGACAGGCTGCTGGATATATAATTCATAATCTTTACATCTATCTAGCGAAGTTTCTTCCAATGGAATAGCGTAATTCTCCTTATATTTTCCCGTACTTTCCCGGTATTCTACCCACTCTTCATATAACCGAAAGCATCCCCTGTAATACTGAGCGCACCTGACTAATTCCAAGCTTTGAACCTCCGGATTATTTACAGCTATAAAAAATCGATATGCGAATACATCATCAATACTCTCAAATGCTAACTGGTCTTGATGAACACATGAAGCCATTCCCTCCAAATATACTAAATAATTAATAAATATCTGTCTCTGCTCACGCAAGCTGCTCATTTCAGTTACCGGATCACCGCCTACTTCCTGTTCCAGATAGTGTTCGACCATGCACATATCTTTATTTTCGATAAAAGACTTGTTATATTCAAGCATAAACTGAGCTTCTGCTGTTTTCCTGTGTTTTATTTCCCCCTTTTGATCTTGTTTTAACTGAACGATAATGATGCTTGCCGCTGCAATAGCCGTCATTACTTCTCCAATATTAATGGCTAATGAATACTGCTCTGTACTTTTGCCATAGATATTGAGCCATTTTATCAAATCAGAATTCAGAACGATTGAACCCAGAAGAAATATTTTATAGAAGACAATTGTCAAAAGTACAACCACAACAATCAAAAGTATGAACCATGATGTGGTCCTAAGCAGAAAGAATCTTTCCAAAATAGCTTTTAATTTCCTTTTTATCTTTTGCATAACTTTTATCCGTTTTGCTTACCGCCTATTTTGTCTTCCGCCACACAAACCGATCCACAATCCCCACATACGATTGTATGATCCCAACTACCTTACTGCTGACATTCTCAT
>ERZ808024.158-NODE-158-length-55734-cov-10.005570_pt1 | contig 55734 bp, 66 predicted proteins | sample MGYA00380181_ERZ808024 | MGnify/ENA primary metagenome ERZ808024 (study PRJEB31490, sample SAMN06133413) | mouse gut metagenome | isolation source: Z2_1 | host: mice | place: China: Chengdu | collected 2015-05 ...
CTCTTTTTCAAGCTGCTCTATGCCGGCCTGCTCCGCCGCCGCGATATGCGGCTTTGCCGGGACGCGCCCGCCGCCCCTCTTGGCATGGCCGTGTTCCAGAAGGTGCGTCAGTTGGTAGCGGTTCCTGGAATGCACCGTCACTTCCAGTGAATTTGACGTTTCCTTCGTGGTCTTCACCGCCCATGACTTTGCATATTTCCCGGTGTCCTTCGGCGCGTTGGCTTCAATGTCCTTACGCACCTCTGTCCCGGCCTTCTTCACTGCCTTTTTCACATCCTCCGTGGCAAGGTCTGCATATTCTGTCAGCCCCTTCATGATCTCCTCCGCCATCCGGTCGATTGATACGCCGTTCGCCATCATCACCGCCTCGCTTTCCTGCATTTGAATTTGATGCATTTCTTTTTATAGTTCATGTGGTCGGTGGCGAGGATGTCGTAAACCCCGCCATCAAATACCACCCTGTATCCTGTGGAATCAATCACGGATGCCTTTTTACAGTACCTTACTGTGAAAGAAACATCCGATTCATCCGCCACGGTTCCGGCCACATCTGACTCGCTGGTCTGCTTCCCCGCCTCGCCGCCTGCCGTGGCATGGCAGGAATAATAATCTGCCCATGTGTTTTTGTGGTTGCCAATGCCATCCACCTCCACGGCATTTTTCTGGAAAGTTACCTTCACATTCAAAAGCGAAACCTCCATCAGAACGCCTCCTTCCGGCTGCCGGAAAGCAGCGCACGCAGGGTAAGCGTGAGGGCATGGTGGTCGGCTTCCTCCCGGTGTTCATACAGATAGGCGGCCGTATACTGCACGGCTATCTTTGCATTGTCCACTGCCGCAAATTCCCCAGCGTCATCCATCCGTGCCACATCCATGCAGATTTTTTCTGATGCCCTGATGGTGTTTTCAATCAGGGCATCATCATCGTCATAATCCACACGGAGGTAATTCTTCATCTCATTAAGCGTTACCACCATGCCTGCACAGCCTCCCTTCTTATGAACCGGATGCCGCTTTCTGCACCAGCACCTTGACCGCCTCTGCCAGCACCAGCTTGCCGTCCACCCGCTGCGAGGCAAGAAATCCCACCTGGCCGGTGGCCGCAAACAGCTCGTTCAGGCGCTTGAAGGAACGCCCCTGCCTGTCGGCGATCCAGTAATAGGAGAAGTCACCGAAAGCGATGGTCTTTGCGCCTGCGGCAATCTCCGGCATATAAGCGGAAGTCCTGACCGGGCGGCCGAGGATCATGTCAGGCGCGCCCGCCGTGATCCCCGGCTGCCACAGGTACTGCCCGTTTCCGTCCTTCAGCTTGCGGATCGCCTTGACGGTGGAATCGTTCAGCGTCCACACGGCATTCCTGCGGTACGGGGATTTCAGGCTGTAATAAAGGTCAATCAGCTCATCGGCAGTGACCGCCGTAGCAGATGCCGCCGTGATCCCGGTCTCAGCGCCGCCCGTTGCCGCAAGGATGCCCAGGGGCTTCCCAGTGCCGTTCCCCGTAAAGAACGCCTCCTCTTCCTTAGAACCAATGCGGCGGGCAAACTCCCTGGTGATATAGCCTTCCAGGTCAAACACGCTGTCGTTTAACAGTTCTTCAGAAACCTTGATCATGGTGCCGAGCTTATATGCGCCGATGGACACCTGCCCGAAAGCGTCATCGCTTTCCGGGAACGCGCCCTCCTCGTCCATCCATGCAGCCGTACCCTTGCTTGCCACCACGGGAATCTTGCGGTCACCGCTGGAGGTCTGGATAATCTTTGCCATCTGGCGGAAGATGTTCTCTTCCTCCAGCGCCTCCACAAGCGTGTTCTCGAATTCATCCGGCACCAGGTAGCCTCCCTCCGCGTCCGTGCCGACCTGCAGGGCATTGGTGACATTCGGCACCGGGGCTTTGGAACGCATGGCGTTCCAGAAATTCTTTTTATACTCATCGGAAGCACGCCCCGTTTTCCCCTCGCTGTCATCCTCCAGCCTGCCATTCATGGGTTTCCCCGTAAGGGGCTTATTCACCGGGCGGTTCAGCTCCGCATCCAGCGCCTCCTGACGCTCCAGGCGGGCGATCTCTTTCCCAAGGTCAGTGATCTCCTGCTCCATCTTCGTGTATGTGGCATCATCCTCTGCGGAAAGTGTGCCGTTTTCTTTCCTGTGGGAATCTAAAAATGCCTTTGCCGCCTCCCATGCCTTTGCGCGTTTCTCACGCAGTTCAAGAATCGTCATAATGAAATCCTCCTTCTCAATGTCTCAATAAATTAAGCCGCTCCATGAGTGCGTCCACGGAACGGCCGGTTTCTGTTTCCGGCGCAGAGATTCCTGCCTGCGCCTGGATATCTGCTTTCGGTTTTTCCCCGCCATATTTGGCAGCCATTTTATTCAGCAGGGTATTGGTAACCGCCCTGCGGGAATACAGCATGGAACTTGTGGAAGGCGGGAGCTTCTTTTCCTCCTCTTCCTCCCCATCCGTATCCCCTTCGCCCTCCTCCGGCTCTTTTTCCGGCTCTGCCTTTGCCCGCGTCATGATCTCATCCGCAAAGCCAAGCTCCACAGCTTTATTGGCATCCATCCACGTTTCCGCATCCATCAGGTGCGACAGCTTCGGACGGGAAAGCCCCGTCTTTAACACATAAGCGTTGATGATGGACTCCTTTACTTCGGCAAGCATATCAATAGCCTTCTGCATCTCGGCATGGTCACCCCAGGCGATGGTGGCGGGATTGTGGATCATCAGCATGGATACCGGGGATACCAAAACGGTGTCACCTGCCATGGCAATGACAGATGCCGCCGATGCAGCAATGCCGTCTATTTTTACAGTCACTTTTCCTTTGTAATTGGAGAGCATATTGTAGATCTGTGCTGCCGCCACGCAGTCGCCGCCCGGCGAGTTGATCCACACGGTGATATCACCACTCCCGGCATTCAGCTCATCCTTGAAAAGCTGTGGCGTGACATCATCGTCAAACCAGCTTTCCTCCGCGATGGTGCCGTTCAGTTCCAGTATCCGCTCGGTCACTTCCGGCTCCTGGTTCTTCGCCTTCCTCCAGTTCCAGAACTTCTTCGTTTTCATCAGATTCCTCCTTCCCGTTCTGCGCGGATGGCTCCTTCGCAAAAATGCCCGCATCCGCAAGTTTCGTCATATTTCCATTGATAAGGTACAGGTCGCCCCCAAGCTCCTCCGGGATGCGGTCAAGGTTCTCCAGCTCCCGGATATCGTTTGCGGACATCCACCCGTTCTGCCGCCCCACGGCATACCCGCTCATGCGGCTCTGGTAATCGCCCCGGAGCAGGCCGTCCACATTAAACTTCACAAAATACTGCTTCTTTTCCTCTGGTGTCAGCAGGGATCGCGCCATGGACTGCTCCCACCGGGATACCCACGGGTCGAGGGTGTACTTCACGAACTCAAGGCTCTGCTGCTCGATATTTGAAAAGCTGCTCTTCTCCAGGTCGCCCACCATGTGCGGAGGCACACGGAATATCCTTGCGATCTCATTGATCTGGAACTTCCGTGTTTCCAGAAACTGCGCCTGTTCCGGGGAAATGGAGATGGGAGTGTATTTCATGCCCTCCTCCAGCACTGCCACCTTGTTTGCATTATGGCTGCCGCCGAAAGTGGACTGCCAGCTCTCCCGCACCCTTGAGGGGTCTTTCAGCGTCCCCGGATGCTCCAGCACGCCGCTCGGCTGTGCGCCGTTGGCGAAGAACTTCGCCCCATATTCCTCGCAGGCAATCGCCATGCCGATGGCGTTCTTTGCCATGGCGATCGGAGAATAGCCCACCAGCCCGTCAAAGCCAAGACCGGGGATATGCAGCACCTCCGAGGGCGGCAGGATGACCGTACTGCCCTTCACAGTCGGCGCATCATCCATGCTCACCGTGTATTCATAATAGAGCTGCCCTTTGCTGTCACGCTCCACATTCATCCGGTCCGGCATCAGCGGGTACAGCCCCAAGACCTCCCCCTTGCCGTTGCGGATGATCTGTGCGTAGGCGTTGCCCCACAGGAGCAGGTGAGTCATCAGCGTTTCCCGGAACACGAAGGAAGTCATCTCCGGGTTCGGCTCATCATGGAGCAGAAAATACAGCGGGTGGTCCACTGCCTTTTCCTTCCCGCCATTATCCGTATATCTGTAAAAATGCATCGGAAGCCCCGCTACCGCTTCTGAAAGTATCCGGACACAGGAGTACACCGCCGTCATCTGCATGGATGTACGCTCATTTACCCTTTTCCCGCTCGTGCTGCCGCCCATAAAAAAGCTGTAGGCACTGCCGGAAGTCCTGTTCTGAGGGGCATCCCTCGCCCTGAACAGACCGCTCAAAAATCCCATAGGAACCACTCTCCCTTCCAAAAGACAGACAGCAGAAAGGCACCGCCAAAGCGATGCCCGTCTGCTGCCCATGCTATGTGTTTTTTATTTATTATCTTCCCTGATCTGCTTTATTATCTTGTCAAGACTCACCCCGTCCCGGAATCCCGCACGAAAGTAGTATTCGTTTTCTCGTGTGGCTTCCGAATTTGTTACATCCTCACACAGCTCCATCATTTTCCTCTGCTCCGCGTTAAGCTGCCTGAACAGCAGCTCGTGCGCCTGGTCTGCTTTTTCCGCTTCTGCTGCCTGCTCTTCCGTAAGGGGGTATTCCTTTTTAAAGGCATCATGGTGCATCCCCATCCGTTCCGAAATGATAAGTTCAAGGAAATCCTTATCTTCCATCCTTCCACCTCCTTCGCCAGACAGCATAAAGGAATGCAGAAAAAATATCCATACAAGAAACCACCAAAGATTCCGCACTTATCTCTGTAAAACATTAAAATACCAACAACCCGCGGGAATCGTAGACGCTCTCCGACACCTGGTTTCCGCAGCGCACGGCACGGTCAAGTCCCATAATTGTTGCCACGGCACCATCAATCTTCTCTGTGGACTTTTCCTTGTCAGCCTTGATATTGCCTGCAGGATCAGTGCGGATGAAAATATTATCCATCATCCATCTAAGAACCGGATGCCCGCCATGGGCAACGTTCTGCTCCAGCACCAGCTTCATCAGCTCTTTGGTGGGAGGGGACATATCCTTAAAGCCCTGCCCAAACGGAACCACCGTAAATCCCATGCCCTCCAGGTTCTGCACCATCTGCACTGCACCCCACCGGTCAAAGGCGATCTCCCGGATGTTAAACCGCTCCCCAAGCTGCTCAATGTATTTCTCGATAAAGCCGTAATGCACCACGTTCCCCTCCGTGGTCATCAGCTTCCCCTGCCGCTCCCACACATCGTATGGGACATGGTCGCGCCGCACACGCAGTTCCAGCGTTTCCTCCGGCACCCAGAAATAAGGGAGGAAGCAGTATTTATCCTCCTCATCCAGCGGAGGGAACACTAAGACGAATGCCGTGATATCCGTGGTGGAGGATAAGTCCAGGCCTCCGTAACAGACACGCCCTTCCAGATCCTCCTCCGAGACCGGGAATGCGCAGGCATCCCATTTATCCATAGGCATCCACCGCACCGCCTGTTTCACCCACTGGTTTAAGCGTAGCTGACGGAAACTGTTCTCTTCCCCCGGATTCTGCTTTGCCGACTCGCAGGCGGCCTCCACTTTGTCAATCCCCACCGTGATGTTCAAGGATGGATTGGCTTTCTTCCACACCTTCGGGTCCGTCCAGTCGTCCGCCTCATCCGCACCGTAGATGACGGGATAAAAAGTCGGGTCGATCTTGCGCCCCTCTAAGATATCCTTTGCCTTCTGATGCGTTTCATAACAGATGGAATGAGTGTCCGTCCCCGCCGTGGTGATGAGAAAATACAGCGGCTGCATCCTGGCGTCGCCGGAGCCCTTGGTCATGACATCAAATAACTTCCTATTCGGCTGCGTGTGCAGCTCGTCAAACACCACGCCATGGATGTTAAAGCCGTGCTTGGAATACGCCTCCGCCGAAAGCACCTGGTAAAAGGAATTAGTCGGCGTGTAGATGATCCGTTTTTGAGAGGCAAGAATCTTCACCCGCTTGGAAAGTGCAGGACACATCCGCACCATATCAGCAGCAACATCGAAAACGATGGTTGCCTGCTGCCGGTCGGCGGCGCACCCGTACACCTCCGCCCGTTCCTCCCCGTCCCCACAGGTCAGAAGAAGAGCCACAGCTGCCGCCAGCTCCGATTTGCCCTGTTTCTTCGGGATTTCAACGTATGCCGTATTGAACTGGCGGTATCCGTTGGGCTTTAATGTGCCGAAAATGTCCCGGATGATCTGCTCCTGCCAGTCAATCAGATCAAAAGGTTTCCCCGCCCATGTCCCTTTGGTGTGGCAGAGGCTCTCGATGAACATCACGGCAAAATCGGCGGCATCCCTGTCATAGCGGCTGTCCTTTGCCTTGAATTTTGTTGGCTTATATTTTTTCAGCTTCCGCATTGCCACCGGCATCACCTCCCTAAAGATGGCATAAAAAATGGCCTGCCCCTGGCAAACCGTAATCTATCGGTACAAGATACAGAGCCTTCCGGCTCCGTTCTTGGAATTTTCAGTTTCACATTTTTACTCTGCCGCTTTCAATGCCCAGGCCATTGCATGGCCGCCGTCCCTGAAAGTCTCATCCGCAATTTCCAAAAGGCTCAGCCTGCATTCAATGTCCCCAAGCCCCGTTTCCTCCGGTGTTTCAACAAACTCGTAGGTGGCGGCTTCATACTGCCCTTTCCAGTTTACCATGGCCACCAGGACTTTCTCCCCAAAGGTTACGGCCGCCCCATAGCAGGAAGGGATTTTCTCCTGCAGATGTTCGATTGTGGTGGTCTGTAAAAAGTTAATCTCATGTTTTTTCATAGCCCGCATCCTCCTTATTTCATCAGGCTGGCCGTTGCAACCCTGATCTCATGCTGTTTTCCCCAAATGTGGTTCAGTATCATGTAGTTTGATGCGTCCAGCCGGTTCTTCGCCCAGACCGAAACGGTCTTCATGGTCTTTGTCCCCTTCGGTGTATAGTCAATCTCGAAAAGTGTGGCCCCTTCAAATTTTCTGTTCAGCATTTTGTTTTCCTCCGTTTTCTGTGTTTTCCCTTCCGGTAGTACACATATTCGCTCTTTCTGCCGATAATAGCAAGCGGATTCGGAACATATACTGCACAAATATCTGTAGGGGAAATTGTGTAGTTTACAGCGGGATCACTCTTTTTCAATCCGGCAGGCTTCCCCGTCCACCCAAGTGATGCAGTAATCCTGCCCCCGCCAGCAGACTTCGGCAATCCGTACCCCCACATATTCGTTGCTCCTCTCACGGTCAGACTTCACTGTCCCATGTGCCATCATCCATTCCGCAAGGTTCCCCCTGAGCCTTGACTCCCGCTCCATCTTATCAGCTATGTTCATCCGTATTTTCTCCTGACTCCATCTTTTCATCTATGGCTTTCTTTGCCGCCTTCAGTGCATTCTCCTCATAAAAATATGACGCTTCGCTGCTGAATGACTCCGTGCCGTTCTCACTATAGACGCGGAAATCAAATCCCGTTGTTTTGCCGTTCCAGCTTGTGCTTATGATGTACAATATTGTTTTGTTTCAATAATATGATGCCAAGGTCAAAGTTGTTTTGCCGTTCCAGCTTGTGCTTATGATGTACCCTTTGTATTTTTCTGTCATAAATCCCCGTCCTCCAATCTGTTTCTTTATTCTTCCACTGTGTAGGAAAGGTTCATCCCCTGCAGGTTCCGTGCAAGCTCCGCACCCCTGCGTATCTGGTCTGCCGCCTCCAGCAGTTCCTCCGGTGTTGGGTTTCCGCCCATCTTCCGGATGCTTGCCTTCACATCCACCGTGTAGGCTGCAACCTTCTTTTCAAAGTCGCATTTTCCGAAATCCAGCCGTTCCCGGATGCTGACCGCAATGTAAAGGTCCCCCTCACCCTTAAGGAAAGGCAGCGGTGAGAACCTTTCGTCCGTTTCCGGCTGAAATCCGTTCATCCAAACCTCGTTTTTAATTGCCTCAATCACTTCGTTCTTTGTCATGATATGTACCTCCGTTTTTTGTGTTTTCCCTTTCGGCAGTACACATATTCACTCTAAAAGGACATATTATCAAGTTAATTCGAGCCATGATCTGCACAAATATCCGCAGCGGGAATTGTGTAATTTTCAATGGTTGGGGATGTGCTTCCCGTCCTCGATCCAGTCAACCATGGCGATGATCTCGCCGTCGGTCTCCATCCGTTCAAACTCTGCCACATCCTTGATGTCCCAATTGACCGGGTACACCCCGCAGAATTCCACAATGCAGTCTATCTCCCCGGTCTCAATCCAGTCACGGTTCAGATTCCATGCGCCGCAAACCGTATCCACATGGCCATGGCTGACATGGTTCCGGTCGAGGATGCCCTAGATTTTCCGGATGGTCTCATCCTTATAAATGTCAGTATCCTTCGGGACTGTGATGTAAAACATACATTTTGTGATCTCGCCCCGTTCCTTCCTTGCGTCAATCCATTCCTGGATAACCTCTGTCCTTTTCCTCATCGCTGCATCCTCCTTTGTCTTATTTTTTCACCAGGCAGCCTTTCTTCTCATCCCAAAAGCTGACTGCGTCGTGGATAAAATTCTTGTCGTCCTCGCGGTTTTCAGTCCTGGTGCTTACCCAGTAGCCTTCCTTTTTTGCTTTCCCAACCACCTGATGGATGTTGTCGATGGCCGTTTTCACCTGTGCGCCCGACTCCGTCTCAAAAACCAGGTGGCGTGAAGTCATCCTTGCCAGCCGACCGAATTCCCCGAAGTAAGAATGCCCGCTCCCACACCTTGCCACCAGAACCTTCTGCCCGATTTCCATCTCCTCAAATTTTCCAAGTGTCCAAACCTTCATTGCCGCATCCTCCGCTTTCTCTGTGTTTTCCCTTTCGGTAGTACACATATTCGCTCTAAAAGGGCACATTATCAAGTCAATTCGGACCGTGTTCTGCACAAATATCCGCAGCGGGAATTGTGTAGTTTATGGCATTTTACTGCCCGCCCAGCTCCTTCCGGATTTCATTTTTAGAATGCTGGCGCTCCATCTTTTTGAAGGGGCGCTCATACCGTTTCCGTCGCTGTCCCCGTTTCTTCCCGGAGGACGGCAGGGGAATCCCCGTGTGCATCTCGTCCCCATACTGCCGGTCCTCAATCCAGCGGAGGTTCCTCCCATACGCTTTCACGGCTCCTGCCTCCTTCCGTAACATCTGTGGATAGCTTCGAGGATCTGTTCCTGCTCCTTCCCGTCCACACCAATGCTCTCCAGCGCCTCCCTGGTGCCGCAGTCCGGGCAGATTTGCGTTTTGCCGTCCGCCCGTGAAACTGCCGGCCTCCCGTGGTAGGTCTGCCCGCACCTGGGGCAGACCGAAATCCTCGCAATCATGTCAGCATTATCTTTCATCGTGGTTTCCTCCTGATTCCGTATTTTCCCGCTGTGGGGCGAGCGCCGCCTCCCTGCTGCGGAACATCCGCCCCTGAGATGCATGGCACCGGCTTCCCCGCCTGTTCTGGAGGCAGAAATACTTCCCGTCAAATCCCCTCACGGTATAGATCCCGGTGCAGCCGTTCTTCCGGTTGGTCACCAGAAAGCAGGTGTCCCCCGTTTCCCATCCACCCGGAAATCCCTGCGCCACTTCCGCGCTGTCGGCATACGCCTGTTCCAGAAATGCCTCGTCGAATCCGAAGCTCCGGTAGCCCTGCCTGCAGGTCTCCATGTAAGATTCTCTCGGAATCCCAAGAGGGCGGTCCTCATGCATGATGTAGACGAAAACCTTCCGCATCCGCACCTTTCCGGTTTTGATCCCCTTGAGGGGCAGTTCCATCTCTTTTTTGTAGTAAAACGTGGGGAAGCCTTCGTAACGGTCCAGCGCCGCCTCATCCTCCTCCGTCACTGCCCATGCCGCCACGGGAACACTTGCACCCTCCTGTGGCTCGATGGTGAGGTAAGAGCCGGTCCTGCTGCCTTTGAACAGCAGCCGGTAGCCTTCAACCACCGAAGTGCCAATGATCCTCGCCCCAGGGCAGCGCATCCGCATCTGTGGGATGTTCAAGTTTGAGCCATAAGCAATGTAGTATCTCTTTTCCATTCTGAAATCCGTCCTTTCCGAAGGGGGTACCCTTCTACCACCTTAAGACCGCCGTAGCGGTCAACTGCCGTTTCCTCGGCAGAAAAGGTGGCAGGAGGCTACCTCCTGCGGTCCCTTCAAGCAGCCCTTCCGCCTCTGAAGGATGCGTCCCCTGCAAGCCTCTTTGTGAGGATGTCCCTTGCGGTCTTGAATTCGTCCCCGATGAAGCCGAGCCGGAGGAGCCAGGTCCTCATGGCGTATTTCGGATTTTCATTCTGCTGCGGCTTCGGGCTTGCCGTTTTCACTTCCTTTGCCATCTGGCTGAGTGCAAGGCAGAGCTGGATGTAGCTTTTGAGCTGCCCTGCGTGGAGGCCGCCCCTGCGCCCGTCGCCCGGCTCGTCGAACTGGAAGAGCCGGAACTCGACCGTGCCTTTGGTGAAGGTTGCGTGGTAGTTGAGCATATGGTAGCGGCTGTCGTTGTAGTGCTGGCTTCTGCCGTAGTTTGCGCCGTGGCTCGTGTACCAGATGTCCGCAAGGGCCGCCATTGTGGAAGGCTTCTTCCGGTTGACCTGCTCCAAGAACCGTGGGTCTACCGTGCGGCAGTAGCGGTTCATCCTGCCCCTGTCAAGGTTTAAGGCGTCCGCAATCAGGCTTTCGTGGCTTGCCATGATGTTGGCGAGGTTTCTGAGGCTCTGCGGTGTGTGGCCTTTCGCCCCGATGTGGATGTGTACCCCGCAGCCCCGGCCGGCGTCGCTCTTCGCTCCGGCGTGTCTGAGCTGCCGGATGAGCTCCTGCAGGGTTTCCATGTCCGCATAGGTAAGGATTGGCGTCACCAGTTCGCATTTTTCGCTGTCCGGCCCCGCGATGCTCACATCCTTCTGGAATTTCCACTCCCTGCCCTGCGCATCCCATGCGGAGTAGGTTTCGTAGCCGTTCCTGCGCGCCGTGTATTCGTGCCTGCCTGTTCCGAAGAAGTCCGCTGCGATTTTCGCCGCCCTGCTCCTTGCGATGCTGTTCATCTCCACCTCAACCCCGATGGTCTGCTTTTTCATTTCCTCAACCTGCCTTGCTAACTTTGCGTTCATGCTGTTTTCCTCCGTTTTCTTTGTGTGTTTTCCCTTTCGGTAGTACACATATTCGCTCTAAAAGGGGATAATAGCAAGTTAATTCGAGGCATATATTACACAATGATTTGAGCCGTGATTTGTGTATTTTATAGCTTTTTCAGGCTGCCCATGGAGGCCGCCGTAATCTGTGCGCCGAGCCGGAAACCATCCTTAAAACCCTCGCAGATGGTCTTACACTCAAGGTCGGAGGCATTGTCCAGAAGTTTCTCCAGCAGCGCCTTCCCCTCATCATCCAGCAGCCCTTTCAGGCGTTCGATCTCCCCGTCGATGCGGTCGGCAATCTCTGCCATCTCCGGCGTCCTGTCGTTCCGGTTCTCCCACGGCACGATCTCCCCAAAATAAATCTGTTTCAGAATGTCCTGCTCCATCTATTCATCCTCCTCATCCGTGCAGACTTCCTTACCCATCAGCAGTTCCGTATAAATTTTGGTGTAACGGGCGCACTCGCTGCCGTCGCTCCCTGCAACCGCTCTGAGGAAAAAGTCCGCGGCCTCCTTCCGGCTGTCCCATATTTCCTCTCTTCCGTAGCAGACGGTCCTGACCATTTCCAGTTTCCGGCAGGCATCCTCGCCGTAAACCACATGGAGGCTGCTGCCGTTGTCCCAGGCGACCATGATGCTTGCCGTGTCATCCACGCCCGTCACGGTTCCCTTTGTCCCAATGGGCGGGGCCTGCACATCGTCCATCCGCACAAGCTCCACCCGTGTGCCTGCAGGGTACTCCCTGCGGACGCGCTCCACTGTCTCCCTATTCGGAAATTTCACTGCTGCCCGCCTCCTTCCTTTCGCCGTTCTTGAAAGCCGAGCTGCCGGAGAGGTTCTTCAGCAGGATTTTCCGCTCGCCCTTATATTCCGTGCCAATAAATCCGAGCCGGAGCAGAAAGCACCGGAAGGCATATTTTTCGTTGTCCGCAGGCTTTTCCTTTGCAGTCACCCGCTTTGCATTCCTCGCCATGTCGCAGAGGGCGGAAATGAAATGGGTGTAGGCTTTCACCGATTCGCTGTCCTGCCCCTCTGCAAACCATGGGAAGGAAACCTTCTCCCCATCCGTTTCAATCGGGAGGCTGCCGGCTGCCAGCGCCTTTTTTATAAGGCTGCCCTTGGCATCCACCAGCTTCCGCAGGTTCTCCAGCGCGGCATCCGTGAAGGATTCCCTCGGCATTGCCACCGTAAGCCCCACGTTCGTCTCCTGTGGCGCAGTTTCCGGCGCCTCCGCATGGTTTTCCGGCTCTGCGGTTTCTTCCACCACGCCGCCTTCCTGCGCAGTTTCCGCCGGGGCTGCAATGATCCCCTGTTCAGCAAGCCGCTCCATCAGGTTTTCAATCTCCTCACTGTCCGCCCGGTCGTCAAATTCAACACCGCCGTTCCTGTCGATAGTGAAGTAATCCACCTCGTAAGCCGCCGTCGGCATTCCGAGGTATCTCGGCTTTACTTCTAAAATCTCTCCTATCGCCTGCACCAGCGCTTTCCGCTCTGCCCCTGTCCTGTTAAATTCAAATCTCATGTGCTTTTCCTCCATTTTTTCGTTTTCCCTTTCGGTACTACATTAATCACTCTAAGCGGCAGGAATAGCAAGCAGTATGTGAGAAAATAAATCACAATAAAAAGTCCGGGAACTGTGCATAGTACACAATGCCCGAAAGCACAAAATAAACATTAGGCAAAGCCACGCCGTTGCCCCACATCTTATACTCAGCGGAATCGGAATGTGGATTCTTCAGCCATTTGATAATCTGTTTATCCGTCTTGGGCTTCGTGGAAGCCCCGGCAATCCTCCGGTGGGTCTCAAAGACCTCCCGCCAGAACGCCAGCTCATCCTCCGTGGGTTCCTCCGTCCCAAGCCCGCCGCACCACCAGTCCGGGAAGCCCTGCAGCCTTGCGCACTCGGTCGGCGTCAGCCTGCGGACGATATACTCCGGCTCCACGATATGGTAATCCCCGCTGAACGCCTCCTGGTTCCCAAGCCACTGCTTGGAGCCCATGCTTGCAGATAATGTGCCGGACACTTCCTTTCCGGATGCGGTCTGCACATCATTGATGACGGGCGGGTCTTTGTAATCAGTAGCCACCAGCGTGTTCGCCAGCTCTTTCTCCGCCCGTGTGAAGTGGGAATTCTTACTGGTGCAGTAGGTCGGCTGCGCCACAGCGTGGCGGTCCGTAGCATCCAAAGTAAAAGACACATCCTCATTGATGCCGCTGCCCTGCGGCCCGTTCTTATCGTCCCTCCCGATCATGGAACCCTGCAGGACGAAAGTCTGCATCTGCATATTCCGGGTCGCCATCAGCGCCCCGGACTTCCCCTGCAGGTCAATCACCTCATCCCTCTGGTTGATATGGAATGCAGACATCCCTTCCGGCTCCACCACAGCGATTCCTCCCTGGTTGCATCCGGGATTCCCTCCATTAGCATCCAGCGTCCGGGAAGTGTCCGCCTCATAAAATCCGCTGTGCGGGTTATCCGATTTCATGGCATTGCTGTCTTTAGAACAGATGCCGTATGCCTGCACCACCAGTTCATTGCAGCGGCTTTCCCCCACATCAAATGTGTTCAGCGTATTTGCCACCTTTCCGTCCTTCCATGTCGGCGCATCTCCCTTGTAGTGGGCGCGGTATCCTTTGCTGAACGGCACGAACACCGTCTGGTCATTGTTGCAGGAGAGCGTTGCTGATTTGTCATCCTGTATGATCGGGCCTTTGCCTCCGCCTTCACAGCCGGAGCGGATTTTCAATGTCTTTGGTGTGTCTGGCTCCACCACGAACGGCTGGTTGTTTCCGCCCATCCCATATGTGGCGCTGACTGTAGGCGCAGTTTCCAGCGGCCCCGTGTATCTGGTATCCTGGCTGTGATTTTCATAACATATTGCAGCCGGCACCGTACCCGCACGGAGCGTGGGTGATGTTTCTTCCTCATACCCAATCCCCCGTGCCTTTGCGGAATGCTCCGTGCAAAAGCCCGCCGATTCCAACACACACGGCGGATGGTGCGCCTCCGCCCGCAGGGTGCAGGTCACCCCATCCGTCACATCCATCCGCTGCCCGCCCTGGTCGTTTAAGCAGACGCCGCCTGCCGTTCCAGCGCCTGCCGCAGCACTTCCGGCAGCTCCTTGCCACGCACGGAAGCCCTCCGCAGAATACCCAGACACGCCTTCGGACTCAAATAATACCTTTCCGGCACTCCCGCCTGCAAAATCTGCGACAAGGTAGATGCGTTTCCTTCGTTGGGGGATTCCCCAAAATTGGGCATCAAGCACCCGCCATGCGAGGGAAAATCCGTCTCCCACGATACTTCCTGCGTTTGCCCACTTTCCCTTTGGAGGTCCAGGAACAGAAACACCTTCGCCTTTGACGGAGCAGACCGCTTCGAGGACGGCCTTGAAGTCCTCCCCTTTGTTGGATGAGAAAGCGCCGGGGACGTTCTCCCACACGATAAACCTTGGGTATTTTCCATCTGTTGCACACCTCATTTCCTTTACGATTCTGATTGCCTGGTAGAACAGGCAGGACTGCCGCCCGTCCAGTCCCGCCCGCTTCCCCGCCACCGACATATCGGTGCAGGGCGAGCCGAAGGTGATGATATCCACGGGTTCTATTTTCGAACCATCCACTGTGGAAATATCACCTAAGTGCTTCACAGAGGGCAGCCGCTTTGTTGTCACGCGGATAGGGAACGGCTCAATCTCCGAAGCCCATAAAGGCTTTATCCCGGCAAGCAGACCGCCGAGCGGAAAGCCCCCGCTGCCGTCAAACAGGCTGCCGAGGGTCAGGCAGGAATCCGCAGTCTGCGGATTCGGTGTGTCTCCGCCGCCTGTGCCTGGCTCCCTTCTGTGGATATATATAGCGTCCACTATGCCTCCACCTCCTTCACCAGTTCTGAGTACGGGATTTTCTCCCCGCCCCGCTCCACAAAAATATCCTCCGGCGCAATCCCGATTTCCACCGCACGGCGGAGGATAACAGATGCGTATTTTTCGTCCAGCTCCATCATGTGGCAGATGCGGTTCATCTGTTCGCAGGCCATCATGGTGGAACCGCTGCCGCCGAAAGTATCTATCACGATGGCGTTCTCCTGCGAGGAATTGCTGATCGGATAGCCGAGCAGGTCAAGCGGCTTGGAGGTCGGGTGGTTTTTATTCCGCTTCGGTTTGTCATAATTCCAGATGGTGGTCTGCTTCCGGTCGGAATACCATGGATGCTTCCCGTTCTTCAGAAAGCCGTAAAGGACCGGCTCATGCTGCCACTGGTAATCCGAGCGTCCAAGCACCAGGGAATTCTTCACCCAGATGCACACACCCGCAAGGTGGAATCCTGCGTCCACAAAGGCTTTCCTGAAATTCAGCCCCTCCGTGTCCGCATGGAACACATAAGCCGCGCCGCCATTTTCCAGATGTTCCACCATGCAGGCAAACGAATTATACAGAAATGTGTAGAATTCATCCCCCTTCATGCTGTCGTTCTGGATGGTCAGCCCGCCGGAACTCTTGAAGGAGACGCCATAGGGCGGGTCCGTCACGATGAGGTTTGCCTTCTTCCCATCCATGAGCGCCGCCACATCCTCCGCACTGGTGGCGTCCCCGCACATCAGCCTGTGCCTGCCCACCGTCCAGATGTCTCCCTTTTCCACGAACGCCGCCTTCTCCAGCGCTGCGGAAAGGTCGAAATCATCATCTTTCACATCCTTCTCCCCGTCCCCGGCAAAAAGGTCCGCGATCTCATCCGCACCGAAGCCCGTAAGGGACACATCAAAATCCGCACCCTGCAAACTTTCAATCTCGATGCGGAGCAGCTCCTCATCCCATCCGGCATCCAGTGCCATACGGTTATCCGCAAGGATGTAGGCTTTCTTCTGCGCCTCCGTCAGATAGTCCACGAACACACACGGAACCTCTGTAATCCCTTCCTCTTTTGCGGCGGCAATCCTGCCATGCCCTGCGATGACATTGAAATCCCGGTCGATGATGACCGGGTTGATGAAGCCGAACTCCCGCAGGGATGAGCGGAGCTTGGTGAGCTGCTCCGGCGAGTGTGTCCGTGCGTTATTCACATACGGCACCAGTTTCCCCAAAGGGATAAGCTGCATCTCGGTTGTTGTCTTTCCCATTTTCCTCTACACTCCTTTCCTTGCGCGGAGTAGCCGCTCCATCACGTCGTCCTGGGGCGTGTTCCCCTGGAACTCCACCGAGCAGTTCTCCTTCACGATCTGGTATATCTGCATCCAGCAGTAATTGGTCTGCTTCATGTAGGACTGGCTCATGGTGACATAAGGGGAAGCGATGGCGGCTCCCGTGGTCGGGTGCTTCGCAAGGAAGCCCGTGGAGGACACGATCTCCTCGCACTGAATCCACCGGGACACGCTCATGGCGTACTGCTCCACCATCTGGACGGTGACCAGCTTTTCACAGCCCCTCGCTTTCAGCCAAGCGTATGTTTCGTTGTACACTTCCTCCGCCACCAGCTCCCGCCCGCTTTTCTGCGGGGATTTGAGGAAGTCCTTCACGGGCGGCACTTCCATGCCTTCCAGCTCGGCCGGCTCCATCATAACTTCCGCCGTCCGGCCTTCGGCAATCTTCTCCGTAAGCGCCTTGGGCTTGCGCCCCGCCCCCGGCCTTGCGCCGCCGCGCCTGCTGCCGTCTTTTGCCACTGTCACCACCCCGTTTCTTTGATTTCGTTTGAAAAAATGCTGCGGAAATCAAACGCTGCAGCACCTTAAAAAGCCTTTATTTTACGGAAAATCCCACAGAGGTCAATCCCCCGTTTGATTTCCGGTTTTTATGCGTGACACCCCACGCCCGTTCCCCGGCGGGTTCCTTGCAGAGATTCCGACCGCCCCTCCGGGTCAGTAGAAACCTCCACGGCATAAATCAACACAGCACTGATTCCCATAAAACAAATTAATATTTGTGCCATCTGTCACCCCGCTCCGCATGAATCCTTGCATGGCAGGACTGGCACAGCGACACGAGGTTTTCCTCGTCATGGGTACCGCCCTCTGCCAGCGGCAGCTTGTGGTGTACCTCCTCCACCGGATGCAGCAGCCCTTTCTTGTAACACTCCTCACAGAATGGATGCTTTGCGGCATAGCGGTCACGGATACGTTTCCATACCCGCCCGTACCTACGGCGTACAGCCGGGTCACGGTCGTACTTCTCGTAGCGGCGGTTCTCCTGTCTCTCATGTTCCTCACAGAACCGTCCCTCTGTCAGCTTCGGACATCCGGGGAAGGAACACGGCCTCTTCGGTTTCCTTGGCATCTGCCTCACCTCCTCATGGCATAAAGAAAGCCCCCGCAGGAGAAGCTCCCACGAAGGCCGTCTGCCTTTATGCAGTTTTCGATAATAGCAGTGTACCACGTCCAATATGGAAAATCGTCCGCGATTTTGGACATCAGCTTTTCCCGTACAGCAGCGTGACCAGCTTCTGAAGGGCGCGGTTCTTTTTCTTGTATGCGGATGTCCGCTCAATGCTGAAACGGTCGCAGATGTCGTAAACGGAATCCGTCTGCCTCTCCTCATCGGAATAAAAAGTTTCCAGCACATACCGTTCATCCTCTGAAAGCTCCTCCCATGCCGGGAGGAACCACGACATATACTCCACTGCCTGGCGGTAACGCTCTTTCAGGACATTGATTTCCTCAATGCCCTTTATCATCCTGTCCTCTACAGCATGGGGATTCCGGGTATGGGGCATCCCGTCAGACTGTGGGCTGCTGACGCCGCCCATCTTCTCATATGCCGCCTTTATCTCATCATCCGTGTGTTCGATGATGAATTTCATATTGCTGTAGTCCTTCAGTGCATCCACGGCCGCCGACCGCTTGTCAAGGTACTTCCAGATAATACTCATAAGCCATGCCTCCAATCAAAATATATTTGCTTCCCCCGGATTTTCAAAGATTGTCATTGATTTTCATTGATTGGCTCAGATTTGCATTTTTGACTGGCGGCATTTCCGCTTATATCTTAAGGTCTGCTTTCACTGCATCGATCAGTGCGGCCTGCGTGGTGTCCTTCTCGGATAATGCCTTCATGATCCGCTCGTCTATGGTGCCCTTCGTGATGATGTGCTGCACCACCACGGTTTCGGATGCCTGCCCCTGCCGCCACAGCCTCGCCACCGTCTGCTGGTATAATTCCAGTGACCATGTCAGCCCGAACCACACAAGGGTGTTCCCTCCGCTCTGGAGGTTCAGGCCATGCCCCGCACTTGCCGGGTGGATCAAAGCCACCGGGATTTCCCCGGCGTTCCATTTCCGGATGCTGCCGTCCGTGTCCAGCCGGGAACATGGGATTTTCAGTTTCTGAAGCCGTTCCGAGATGCGTTCCAGGTCATGCCGGAACCAGTAAGCCACCAATACCGGCTTTCCGTTCGCCGCCTCGATGATGTCTTCCAGTGCGTCCAGCTTCCGCTCATGGATGGCGACTGTCTCCCCTGCATCCGTGTACACCGCCCCGTTCGCCATCTGCGACAGCTTCCCGGAAAGGGATGCGGCATTGGCGGCTGTAATTTCACCGTCCGGCAACTGCAGGACGAGGTCTTTCTTCAAATCCGCATACCGCGAATCCTCCTTCTCAGAGAGATACACAGTGTATCTGGAATTTATCAGTTCCGGCATCTGCAGGTGGTCGGTGGACTTCATGGAAATGGTGATGTCGGAGATTTTGCCGTATATCTGCTTCTCCGCCCCCGGCAGCGGCTTGTAAGAAAATACCACCTGCCCGTTCTGCTTATCCGGCCGGAAGTAGGAGGTGCGGTACTGCCCGATGAACCGGCCAAGCCGCTCCCCCATGTCCAGCAGTCGGAACTCTGCCCATAAGTCCATCAGACCGTTGCTGGAAGGCGTGCCGGTCAGCCCCACGATGCGCTTCACCTTCGGCCGGACTTTCATCAATGCCCTGAACCGCTTCGTCTGGTGGTTCTTGAAGGAGGACAGCTCATCGATCACCACCATGTCGAAGTCAAAAGGTATGCCGCTCTCGGAGATCAGCCACTGCACATTCTCACGGTTGATGAGGTAAATATCCGCTTTTTTCCGAAGTGCTGCCAGCCTCTCATTTTCCGTCCCCACCGCCACGGCATAACGCAAGCCGCTCAGATGGTCCCATTTTTCAATCTCCTCTCCCCATGTGTTCCGTGCCACCCGCAGCGGGGCGATTACCAGAATGCGGCGGACCTTGAAGCTGTCAAACAGAAGATTGTTTAAAGCCGTCAGCGTGATGCTTGTTTTGCCAAGCCCCATGTCCAGAAGGACTGCCGCCACTGGATGCGCCTCGATATATTCCGTAGCAAATCTCTGGTATTCATGCGGACTGTATCTCATCAATGATCCCTCCAATCTGCCCCTCGTCATCCAGCACATACACCTTGAATCCCAACTGCCGTAATTGTCTGTGCCGTGCCAACTGCAGGGGGCGGGGTTTTTCGCCCGGAGCCTTGACCTCCACAAATGCCATCCTCCCGCCAGGGAGAAGTGCCAAACGGTCAGGCACCCCATCAAAACCGGGCGATGTGAACTTTACTGCCAGACCACCGGCGGTCTTTACAGCCGCCCTGAATTTCTGCTCCAGTGTTTTCTCCCTCATGTACCGCTCCTGTCTGCAGGCATTTCATAAACCTTTCTGTCTGCTGCAATCTGCCCGTAAATTTCTGCAAGGACAGCCTGCGCCGTCTCCGGCTCCGTATAGCTCCCCACTTTCCGCATGGCAGCTCTGAATCTCGTGAGGCCGGGCATCTCCACATAATCCCTGGCTACCACTATCAGATATGCCTCTTCGTTTTCCTGGCTTATGGCAATCCTGTCGTAGTTCTCCGTATTGAGAACTGATCTCCCGTTCTGCTCTTTTATCCACATAACATCTTCCTCCTTTTCCGCTGGTCCTGTGACACTCTCGACACTCGTACCATAAACCTCTCTATATAAGATTTTTCAGCTAAAAAAAATGCCCTAAAGGGGGTTTTATACCAAGAATGTCACGACCGTCACACATTTAAAAATCCTCTGTCTTTTCCGCAAGGCACAGCCCCAGCACGAAACGCCCGTCGCGCCTCTTCTCGCGCCGGAACCCGCGCTGTACCACGGCATTATAAAACTCCGTTGTACTTCTTACAAAATCCCCCACCCTCGCACAGTAGGAACGGTATGCCCTGTAAAACTCCCCCGACTTTTCTTCCATCCCGTCCCCGACCTCACAGCAGTCCTCGATAAAATGCGACAGCCAGTCATTGTCCTGCCTGTATTTTGCTATGGCATCCTCCACGCATTTCGGCAGGGGTATCCTGAAATTATTACTGATTGCTTTTTCTGCGCCTTCAATAACCCACGTCATGATATAAGGCGCAGCATTTTCCGCAAGATGGTCCGCATAATTCTTCTGGTCACTGCTCCCGGTAATCTTTGCATTGAAAGGGATAACAATCAGACGCCGCCAGATACCGGAATCCATCGCCCCGACTTTCGGCAGGTGGTTGGTGTACAGCACAAGGGTATGGCTCGGCGTGAAAGAAAACGGGTCCTTGTATTTCTTTTCCGCAAAAATCTCATCCGTGGAGCAGAGCTGCTTGATGATGGACGTGTTCAGGCGCACGCCCTCCTCCAGCTCAGATGCAATAAGCAGCCTTTTCCCCTTTGCCTCGGCAAGCTCCGGCTTCACGTTCCGCTTGCACCCGACCGTCAGTGCATCGGCGGACATATTCCCACTGTAGGTGCCAAGCACACGGGCTATGGTGTTCCAGAAGGTGGATTTGCCGTTGCTGCCTTCCCCATAGGCAATGATCAGCGCCTCCATATAGACACGTCCGACCGCCGCCATGCCCACGATCTGCTGCACATAATCAATCAGCTCCGCATCCCCGCAGAAAATAGTGTCCAGGGAATCCAGCCACAGCTTCTCCCCTTTATCGCCGGGTGCTGCCGCCGTTATCTTCGTGATATAGTCCTCCGGGCTGTGGTCGCGCTTCCCTTCCAGCCCTTCCGGGAGATAATAGGTGCCATCCGGCGTGTTCAAAAGGAAGCCGTCTTTATCAAGGTCAGACACGCTGATCTCCAGCATCGGCTTCGCCGCCTGCAGCGCCGACACCACATACTTCATGTCCCGCCGCTTCATCACGAACGCCTTATACGCCTGGGCGGACAGATAGGCAAGATAAGCGTCCATCTGCCCGCTGCTGATTTTCTTTTCCAATGACTTCCCGCCGGAGGTGATGGCATCCTCTGAAATGCCCGTGTCCATAAGGGCCTGACGTGTACGGTCGATCTCATCCTTTGCGTCCGCAAGCTGAAGGTCGAGGAACTCCTCCGCTGCTCCCACTGCCTGCTGTTTCGATTCCACCCAATACTGCCCGCAGAAACGAAGGTAATCTGTGGCCGCTGTGTACCGAAGCTCCACGCCGTATTCCCTGGTCAGCACCTTCGCCTGCCCGATGTCGGAGTAATCGCCCGGCTTTAAAGATTCCCGCCCAAACTCGTCATTGTACGCATCCGGGGCGACATAGCCCTCCTGCCCCTGAACCTTTTCCGCAAACCGACAGGCGCTCTGCCAAATCATGGCAAGCTCCGCTTCTTCAAGAGGCGGATTGCACTTTGCCGCCTCCTCCATGAAAATTTCATATGCCTTTTCCGTTGCGCCATACCGTTTCACCACGCGCCCCGCAAAGTGGGACATGGTGGCATTCCTCTGTCCCTGCGGTATCTCCCTGCCGCCCTGCGGCTTCACAATGCAGTCAATGGTGATCTCGCCCTCGTGCCAGAGGATGGAATCCGCCGGATGCCCGAAGATGAACCGGGCGGAGTCCAGCGCCTTGGCGTCAAAGAATGGGAACTTCTGCTGTATGGCTTTCTTCAAAGCGGCACACGCCTCCCCATCCGTGATTGGATCATGCGGGAAGTACACATGGAATCTCGGCCTTGCTGACTTCCCATCCTTCGGCTTCATGTTGTTCCGGCTGGGCACCACAACAAACGCCACATCCCTGCCGATTTTCCCTTCCAAATCCTCCGGATAAATCCAATCCTCTGGATTGTCAGAATGGGAATTGTCGCAGTCCATCACGTCCACATCGCAGGAGAGGAAATTGCCCCCGCTCCTGCGGCAGTTCTTGAATTCGGCGCACACATGGTCGAACGCCACCACCTCCATGCAGTTGTCCTCATTGTCAATGATGCGCCTGTTGGGATATAAGCTGTTCTTTGCGTTCCCCCGGCAGTTCGCCGTATAAAATGTCATTTTCAAGATAATCCAACCTCCTCACAATTTTCTGTGAAATAGCGTACCGACATATTCCTCTTTTCCGCCTTCTCAATTTCCGCCGCCATCCCTGTGGATATGGTTTTTCCGAACACCCACAACTGCTCGCACTTCCCCAAAAGCACCATTCCCATGAACATACCGATTGCCCGCTCCGCAGGTTTCCCGTCATCCAGAAACTGCGGAAACAGAAGGTGCGGGGCAAACGGGATCGCGCCGTTCTTCACCGCAAACCTGCTGTACCGCCTCGCCTTCTGCGTGTTGCCTTCCGTATCCCCGGCAAACGGGGAGCATATATAGACAAGAGGCCGGTATGCCCGCTTCGCCGCCTTTTCCTCCTTCCTGATCCCCGATAACGCCGCATGGCTCGTCGGGTCGCTGTATCCCTCACTGTTATATCTGCTGATTCCCATCAACCATACCTCCATCCTGCCTGCGCTGTTCTTCCCGGACCGTGTCCGCAGGCTTGTAAAACGGGCAGTCCCTCCCGCCAAAGTCATTGTCCTTTAAGCAGGTGCAGACGCCGCCCCTGTTTGCGAAACAGTCGCCATGTGTCCTGCACCCCTGCATTGCCGCCCTGCTCATCCCTTTCCGCCTCCTGAAATTAGTTTGATATTATTTTCCATCCGTTTACGGAGGACTTCGGTTTTGTTGAACTGCGCCCTCCAGTGCCTCTGCTGTGGGGAATCCGCAGGAAGCCCCTCCGCTTTTTCTCTGTACATATCGCAAAGAGCCTTGTACCCGTCCGCCATTTCCCGCAGTTCCGAAAGCAGCGCCGCCCTTGTCTCATCCGTGCAGTAGGAATTGATGAGCCTTGCGGCTTTCCTCATCGCCGGCAGCTTGCAGGGGAAGAACGCCTCCACAATAAGCTCCATGTATCCCGTCCCGTATTCAATCCGCAGCCGTTCCATCATGCACCCCCGCTTAATCCTTCTGGTAAAAAGAACATTCGTAGCCATCCGCCCGGAGCAACAGCCCCTTTGCCCAGGGCGGCGTCCTGCCCATCTGCTCGCACACAGCCTCCACGGACATCCTCCTGTCCGCCTCAATAATGATCTCATCATGCACATGGGCGACAATGGAGCAGTTCCGCAGCGTCCGCATGGCATAACATAAAATATCCCGGCTTACCGCCTGTACGATGTTCTCCACAAACTTCGGGCCGTAGCTTTCCAGCCGCTCCCATTTCTTTGTGCCGCCCACGCCCATGTATGTGACGGATTCCCCGCCGAACTGGTTCTCCCCAATGCGTGGCTTCACATAGGCAAGCCGCCTCCCGGAGAAAAGCGTGATGAGCAGCATCCCGCTCCGGTAATCAAAGCGGATGCCGTGTGTTTCCGTTGGCATTCTCTTTTTGATGCACTCTTTCACGGTGCGGTCAACCGCCCACCAGAATTCCGTGATATTGGGGTTGGAATCCCGCCATGCCGAAACAAGCGGCTGCAGCTCTTCCTCTGCAAGCCCCATTTCCAAAGCACCCATGGATTTCAATGCCCCGACTGATCCGCCATAGCCAAGGGCTAATTCGGCGATCTTCCCTTTCTGCCGCAGATGCCCGTTTACGCCATGCTTTTCCACGGGGACATGGAACATCTGGCTTGCCGAGGCGCAGTAAATATCCCCGCCGCCCTCGAATACTTTCAGCCTCCACCGCTCCCCGGCAATCCAGGCAATCACCCTCGCCTCGATAGCGGAAAAATCCGCCACGATGAACTTCCTCCCATCCTGCGGCACAAAGGCCGTGCGGATGAGCTGCGAGAGCGTATCCGGGATATCTTCGTAGAGCATGGAGAGGGCATCAAAATCCCCGACTTTTACCAACTCCCGCGCCTGTGCCAGATCGAGGATATGGTTCTGGGGCAGATTCTGTAACTGGATGATCCGGCCGGAAAACCGCCCCGTCCTATTAGCTCCGTAAAATTGAAACATCCCGTGCGCCCGGCTGTCTGCACACACCGCATTCTCCATCGCCTGGTATTTCTTCACGGAAGACTTGGCAAGCTGCTGCCGGAGCGTCAGCACGGTTTTCAAGGGCTCCGGCGCATCCTTCAGCAATGCGGCCACCGCCTTTTTATCCAGCGAATCCGTCTCCATCCCGTTCTCCAAAAGCCACTGCTTCATCTGCTGCACGGAATTTGGGTTCTCCAGCTCCGTCAGTTCCTGCATGGCGGCTGACAGGTCAGCCTTGGAGCGCCCATCCATGGCGATTGCGTTCCTGACCATCTCCATATCAACGCCGATGCCCCGGTCGTTGATCTCCTGGTCCTGCCAGTATTCTTCCCACACAAACTCCGGCACAGGAAATTTTGAAAGCCTCTGCTGTATCTGCATCTCCGCCTCCACGTCACGGAGGTTGTATGCCTTAAAACGCTCCCACTTCCCCCGGTCATGCTCCGGCAGGTTCCGCGTCCGGCCGCCATTGGCTTTGGTCGGCTTGCAGGGGACGCAGAAATACCGGATCAGGTCTTTCCCCTCGGTCAGCTTCTGCTTTTCCAGCCCAAGCACCGCGCCCACGTTTTCCAAAGACAGCGGGAGGCCGAGCGTTGCAGACCAGACCATGGAGCATTTCCACGATTCCGGCTCCAGCCACTCCCCAAAATAATTTGACAGACACACCCTCTCGAACATGGCATTGAACGCCCACTTGGTGACGGTCTCATCAGAAAGTGCCGCCAGTATCTCCGCCGGGATTTCCTCCCCGCAGGCAACATCAACCACCCGCACATCCCCACCATCCACGCTGTAACCGAACAGCAGGATTTCAAAATTGGGCGAGGATGAATATTTGTAAACGCCGCACTTGGATAAATCCACATCCGAATACGACTCAATATCGATACTGATACACCTCAATTCCACCAGCTCCTTTCACCGCCTTAAGGGCGGCAGGGAAAAGGCTGATGCCCGTTCCCCGCCACCCGGCGGCTGTGTCCCATTATGCTGTTAAGACAGGAAATCCTCCTCATCCCCGGCTTCATCCGCAAAGTCATCCTCCGCACGGGAACGCCCGCCCAAAGGCTCCCCGTCACGGATTTTCTGTAAATTGTTCAGCCCACAGGCGATACCCTTATTCCCGTTGGAATTGAAGGCATAGAAATTGATGCTCGCCCTGCCGTACACTCCGCTGTACACCTCGGAATGGTCAAGAATTGGCTGACGATCCGCATCCACAATCCCCGGAGCCGTGGTGCTGTTGGCATTGACAAAATAAGAATCCGCATAGGCTTCATCATCCGGGCGTTCCACATCTCCGTCACGCAGCGGGGTCTTCAGAACGGAAAGGGCAGGGACGCTCCTGCCGTTCCCCTTCAGCTTTGCCTCGCCCTCACGGTAGGCCGCTTCGATAGCCGCCTTGATTTTTTTGATGGTCGCCGTGTCCGACTTCGGGATGATGAGCGACACGGAGAACTTCGGCGTACCGCCCTGGATTGCCTTCGCCTCCCATGCGTTGCAGTAGCTCCACCGGGTGTTCGGGCCGGTGATTACTTTCGTTGGATTGTTGACATTGTTTGACATATGATTTTCCTCCTGACTATTCTTCCTTGAAATCTTCCTGCGCCGTGTTCATCTCCGGACGCTTGTCGCTCTCCGGCACTAACGCAGGCTTGCCCTGCGGCTTCTCCACAAGGCCCTTCAAAATCTCCGCAAATTTCTTCTTTCCGAGCAGCTTTTCCATGGCTGTAATTCCGAGCAGCTTCGGCTCATACGGGTCAAAGCCTGCTTTCTTCACGGTATCCGCCACGGCATCTTCATCCGTATACTTCCGGTTGGAACGGCCTTCAACGATTTTAAATCCGGCATACTTCACACCGCTTAGTGCCTGCTGCAGCGCGAACTCCTTCACATCTGCCGCCCATGCCGCCAGCTCATCCGCTTTCACGAGGATTGCCGCAATCTCGTCATCATCCAGCGTGGCGGGCATCTCAAAGTCATACTTCGCAAGTTCCAGATTGTACTCCGCCCGTTTCCTGCAGACCGCCTTTGCCTTACAGAATTTGCAGTGTTCCCCGGCGCAGAACTCGCCCTCCCCGGCATAGGCCAGCTTCGCCTTATACACCAGTTCGTTATGCGCCCACTGGAGAAGGTCATCCTTCGCCATCGCGCACACGCTGACATTCTCCCGGCGCGGCTGGTAGATCGCCATGAGGACGGTGTCAATGTCATAGATGCCGTCAAACAGCTCCAGCGCGCCCAGGGCATACAGCATCATCTGAGGATTTGCCTCTGCGGAAACCTCTACGCCCTTGCCGTGCTTGTAGTCAATGATATACAGCGTCCCGTCTGCAATAATGACGCAGTCGCCGGTGCCGAAACCCTCCTCCACATACCGGGAGAAGTCGAGCCGCTGCTCGATCAGCACGACAGGGTCTTTACAGGACTGCCTTGCCTCCTCCACAAGGGAAAGGACATACTCCGCATAGCCGCAGGCGCATTCCTCCATCTCCTCATCATAGAATTCAAGCCCCTCCGTGGGGTCTGCGGTTTCCATGCCGAGGGACAGCTTCAGCTTGTGTTCGCACAGGCTGTGGGCATCGGTGCCCTGCTGCGCGTATTCGCTGCCCGTATCCTCATAATTTTCACAGAGCCTCGCAGACGGCGGGCAGGCAAGCCACCGGTGGCTGGAGGATGCGGACAGTAAAGCGTGTCTTCCCATCACAGCACCTCCGCTTCCGCAAGGAGCGCCGCATACTCCGCCGGGTCGATCTCCGACAGTTTATCCGCGCCATGCTTTGCAAGCAGCTCCCTCACTTCCTCCGTGTGTCCGGAGCGGGACTTCTCCGCCAGCACCGCGCGGACTTCCTCCAGCGTCAACGGCTTCTCCTCCGGCTCCTGCTTTTCCGCAGGCTTGCTATCCTTCTTCGCCGTGTTCTTTGCGGCCGCCTTCCCGGCCTTTCCCGTTTTCCCTGGCTCTTTTGTAGTCGTCAGCTCTGCCTCTGCTGTGCTATTGTCCTCCACCGCATCCGCAACAGCCTGAAGGCTGTCGGCAAGGGAACGCAGATCCCCGATGACATCAAGCAGTAACTTCACTTTTCCCATGTACGTTTCCTCCTTCCATGACTTCACTGATTGCAAGCTCCCGGACGGAATCCCCCGGCACGATGATGGTCAGCCGCTGCTTATCCCCAAGGAGGAAACGGAGGAGCCGCTCCCTCACGGATACACTGCGGCAGGCAACGATGCCGCCATTCACCGGCTTTTTGGAAACACTGATCCTTAATGCGTGTTTCATGTATCCACCTCTTTCTAAAGGACTGCGTTTTGGTGTCCTTCACTATACGGAGATTTGAAGCCTGGTTTGGGGACCCACATTAAAAATTTTTTCTGAAAAATTTTCTTGCCGCCTCAATAGACTTTTTTACTGCCTTATGGTCCACCCCTTCTATCCTGGCAATCTCCCGGAGGGACTTCCCTTCCGCATACAGCAATAGCCGCCGTCTCTGCACCTCTGGCATCGCTTCCATGATCCTTTCCATGTGCCGCAGACCGTCCTCCCGCTCCAGCACAGTTTCCGGGGTCTGTGGGTCTGCATAATCCTGCCCCTCGTAATCTGCCGCGTCAAGGGAATAACAGTGGTACCGCTCCTTCCTTCCGAGGTTGTCCTCCTCCCGTCTGGAATCAAGGATGAATGTGCCAATCTCCTCGTTGACTTCAACCTCCGAATTTTCTCCGTTTGCAAATGTGTAGCTGATTTTCATTTTTGCCGTTCTCCTTTCCGGAGCCCGGCAAGCGGCACTTATGGCCGCAGCAAACAAAAAAAGAGCCTGGCAGAGCAGCACAAAAAGTGCCGCTTGCCAGGCCCAATGTCATCTCCGCCATCTTTCAGGCGGTATCGTGGCGGTTCGGTCCTTTATTGTCGGAATGAAACCTTTCCGCCGTGCATCATGCTCTCAACAAACGTCCACCCCGTTTTCCCGGCTTCGCTGTCCGTTTCCCATCCCCATATACATTCCTTACGGGGACTGCCGTATTGCCGCAGCTATCCGGTAAGTTCCGGGGGCATGCCCGGAACATTCGGTGTGTCTATTCAGTTTTTGTTACCCCGACGCCGGCGCCGCAGTGCCTGCATTTGATTATGAAATCAGGATACCGGCCCATTGCCGGGGCAGTGAACTGTATTTTTATATCTGTCTCCGCATCCATGATCTTCCGCCCGCACTTCGGGCATCGGACAGGACGCCAGCTTATTTTTATCTCATGTCCGTGTTCCTCCTTTTTCCTGTGCATCCATATACGCTCCTTTCTTGCCGCCGGTCTGGTATCGGGAGTATATATGACCTGCCATGAGTCTGTGCGCCTACACGACAAGCCCTGACAGCCACGGAGCCGTCGGCCTTGCCAGGAGGCGCGCGTTTAAGTAAGCCATCTCCAGGGTGAGACAGGTATTGCCAAGGTAATACCCGTCCATGATGGTAAGGGTCATAGCAAGGTCGGGCGTCTCCATATCGGTCAGACAGATCGGCAGCAGATACTGCACCCTTCCCTGGTAGCCCTGCGGGACCACGATCCCCGGCTCGATGACCGCCTTCCGCCTTGCCAGCTCCACTGCCGTTTCCAAAAGCAGGGGCAGGTTCCTGGCATTGCGGATGCCGGCGGGCAGACGGGAGAGGTTCTCCTCGTCTCCGAGTATGTGGTCTACATTTACCCGTATTGGCCACTCCGGGTTATAGTTGACGCCATTCTGCGCCATATCGTAGGAGGGCCTTGCAGGGAGCGGGCTGACGTATTTCAGCCACGGGGATACCTCATCCGCAAAGCCCCGGAAATACCAGTCCAGCATACTGGCCTGCCGCTTGTTGCGGTCAAAACAGCCATAGACTGCCTTGTACCTTGCCGTGTACAGGCCGGTATGGAAGCAGGCATATTCGTTCTCCACATGGAAATACTGTGCCGCTTTCTCCGGGCTCTTTTCCTCATTATAGTCAATAGCCTGTTTCTTAAAGATTGCGTGTATGTAGCGTTCTAAGATTGGAGTGTCTTGGTTTTTGGTTGAATACATGGGTTCCCGGAACCGCCAGGGTTCCGGCTTTGCCATCCCCGCCAGTGTGTCGAGCTGGCCGTACCTGTCTGGAACATAGGCGAAGGAAAACAGGTCTGGTTCTAAAAAGTTCATATCAGTTTCCTCCATTTTTTCTGGATGGCTTCCACAAGATGCATCTGCACCTGCACTTTTTTATCCTCGTCAAGCACCCTGTGGAGCCTCCCGTCGGCAGCCAGCACCTCGCGGGTGCATAGGGAATTATGGTAAGGCTCATAAATCCTTAAGATTTCCTCCAGTGCATCCCGCTCCCCGCCGGCCGCCCTTTTGATCAGCTCATAGTTTAATTCATGGATCTCGTCCCCGCTTTTCATAATACTCGCGGATTCTGCTGTATGCACGCTGCCGAAGATTATAGACAGTGCGCGTGGTCACCTCCATCCTTTCTGAGATTTCCCCGTCGGAAAGCCCCCTCCAGAAGCCCAAAAGCAGGACATTCCTCTGCTTTTCCGTCAGGGACGACAGTGCTTTATATAAAATTTCGCTCTCCACCGCACAGGGCAGCCCGTCCGCATAAAGCACGAAAGAATCAGACGGGTATGCGTCCCTGCGGCCTGACAGTTCAAGAAAATAGTCTACCGGTCCGCCCGAATAATGTTTATCCCTGCGTTCCTCTGCCCGCTCCAAATCCCGTAGGTAATTGCGTGACACTTTCTTACAGAAAGAATCGAACATGGCGCAGATGCGCTTTTCATCGGAAGGCGATGTCATGGCATGTCCCTCCTTTGTCCAGATTTGATGCGGCTTTTTTCACCTCCTCGCTATACCAGAACGTTTTTCAGGGCAGCAGACCGGAAAGTTTTTTGAAAAAATGTTAAATACTTTATTCCAATTTCCAACAGTTTTCGACAATACAATGTAAAAAGGCCAATCCACACAAGGCAGACTGACCTTTCACGGCAAGATATGCTTGCCTTGTATTCCATATCTTATTCATAGATTTTTAATACCACCGCACCATCGGCAGTTCATTGTTAATCCCATTCGTAAACAGAACCTGGTGCAAGTCAATAATCCCGTTATGGAACGTCGCCGCACAAGCCGACAAATACAAATCCCACATACGGACAAAACGTTCATCAAACATTTTCTCCACTTCTCCAACATGCTCTTCAAAGTTCTTTTTCCAGCATAACAGGGTGCGGTTATAATGCAGGCGCAGATTCTCAACATCCATCGTATGGAAATCATTCTCTGCCGCACAGGAAAGCATTTCCCGCAGGCTTGGCACAACTCCTCCGGGGAAGATATATTTCTTAATCCACGGATCACCTGCGTGTTCCTTCAAAGCACTGATAAAATGGAGAAGAAACAGTCCGCCCGGCTTCAATACTTTCTTCACGCATTCCATGAAAAGCTGATAGTTCTCACGTCCAACGTGTTCCACCATTCCGACACTGACCACACGGTCAAATTTCTGTCCGTATTGCGGAAGGTCACGGTAATCCAGAAGTTTTACCGTAAGCTGCCCTTCCAGATGTTCCTCTTCAATCCTTCTCTGAAATTCTTTGAACTGTTCTTCACTTAAGGTAATCCCCATTCCGGATATGCCGTATTCCTTTGCTGCCCGGATCAGCAGATACCCCCATCCACAGCCAATATCAAGAAGAGACATCCCCTCTTTCAAATGCAGTTTTTTCAGGATATACTCCACCTTGTTTACCTGTGCCTGATAGAGCGTGTCGTTTTCATGCTGGAAATAACCGCAGGAATAGCTCATGGTTTCATCCAGCCATAACTGATAGAAATCATTTCCGATGTCATAATGGCTCTGCACTTCTTTTTTCTGGTTTTTCTTTTCCAGTGAACTGTGGATGAGTTTTTTCAACGCTGATTCATTTGTCTGGAATTTCCCCATCTGCCCAAGGAAATGATCCAGGGCAAAGTACAAATCTCCTTCAATTTCCAGATTCCCATCCATATAAGCCTCTCCTAACGCAATCGAGGTGCTTGCAGTCAAATCAGCAAGAGGAATATCTTTATGAAATATTACCGTGAACAAGGGAGTGCCTGTTCCTATGGCATACTCCTTTCCGTTCATTTTTACCGTAAATGGATATTCATCGAACTTCTTTAAAAATGAAGCCAATATATTTTCTGTTACCATACTCTGCCTCCTGAACCTTTTTCAAACTTAGGATATCTTTTACCCACAATCCCTCTGCTCTTTTTCCAGATTTCTGATTTCACGCCGAATCCTTCTCTGCACTCCGGAATTATCCTTTTCACTGGAGGACAGCTTTTGCAGCCTTGCCTTTAATATATCAATTTTTGTTTTCGTATCCATTTGTCATCTTCCTTTCTTTCAATCCTATTCCTGTTCCAATTTTCCTGTGTATAGCTGGTAATACAGCCCCTTTTTCTCCAACAGGCTTTCATGGTTCCCCCGTTCCACAATCCGTCCGTGATCCAATACCATGATCACATCCGAATTCTTAATCGTGGAAAGCCTGTGGGCAATCACAAATACAGTCCTGTCTTTCATAAGCTGATCCATGCCTTCCTGGACAATCTTCTCCGTCCGGGTATCAATGCTTGAAGTAGCTTCATCCAGAATCAAAACCGGAGGATCGGCAACCGCCACCCTTGCAATCGCCAGAAGCTGCCGCTGTCCCTGGGAGAGACTGCTGCCGCTGCCTTTCAGTACGGTCTGGTACCCTTGCGGGAGCTTCATAATAAATTCGTGCGCATTCGCCAGTTTTGCCGCATTCACCACATCTTCCTCTGTGGCATCCAGCTTTCCGTAACGGATATTCTCCATGACTGTCCCTGTAAACAAATGGGTATCCTGCAGGACAATTCCCAGGGAATGGCGCAGGTCCTCCTTCCGGATTTTATTGATATTGATCCCGTCATAACGGATTTTCCCATCCTGGATATCATAGAACCGGTTGAGCAGATTCGTGATGGTTGTCTTCCCAGCTCCTGTTGCTCCCACAAAGGCCACCTTCTGTCCCGGTTTTGCATAAATTTCAATGTCATGCAGAACCGTCTTTCCTTCCGTATAGCCAAAATCCACATGGTCAAACACCACATCGCCCTCCATGGGCTGATAAGTTGTGGTATTGTCCGCCTTATGGTAATGCTTCCATGCCCAGATGCCCGTCCGGTCAGGAACTTCCTTCAGATTCCCTTCTTCATCATAACGGGCATTCACCAGCTTCACATATCCGCTGTCTTTCTCCGGCTCCTCATCCAGCAGTGCAAAAATCCGCTCCGCACCTGCGATTGCCATGATGATGGAATTCAGCTGCTGTGACAGCTGCGAGATCGGCTGATTGAAGGAACGTGAAAACTGCAGGAAGGATGCCAGTGTCCCCAGTGTCATCCGCCCGCCAAAGATGGACAGGCACGCACCCACCATGGCAATCACCGCATAGCTGACATACCCAAGATTGCCAAGCACTGGCATCAGGATACTGGCATAGCGGTTTGCATTGTTGGCGCTGTCACGGAGCTTTCCGTTCAATTCCTTAAAATCCCGCACACAGGCATCCTCATGGCAGAACACTTTCACTACCTTCTGCCCTTCCATCATTTCCTCGATGTAGCCGTTCATGTTTCCCACATCCGTCTGCTGCTTCACAAAATAATGTCCGCTTTTTGCAGATATGGTTTTCGTTGCGAATACCATGCAGACCACCATCACCACCGTGATCAAGGTCAGCGGACGGCTTAGGACCAGCATGGAAACGAACACGCCGACAATCGTGATCACTGCGGACAGCATCTGCGGAATGCTCTGGCTGATCACCTGCCGCAGAGTATCTGTATCATTGGTATAAATACTCATAATGTCCCCATGGGATTTCGTATCAAAATAACGGATTGGCAGACGTTCCATATGACGGAACAAATCATCCCTCACGGTCTTTAACATTCCCTGGGACACATAAATCATAGTGTAGTTATAAGCCCATGTGCAGAATACGCCCACATAATAGACCGCCGCCATCACAAGCAATGCCCTCAAAAGCGGTGCCAGATTAGGGGATGCCTGGTTTACAAAAGGCAGGATATAATCATCGATCAGGCTCCGCATGAACAGGGTTCCCCCAATATTTGCAACTGTACTGATTAGAATGCACAACGCCACCAACAGGCAATGCCATTTATATTTTTTCAGGATATACGCGATCAGACGCTTCAATGTTGCGCCCATACTTTTCTTATTCGCTGCCTTCATCATTGCCGCCCTCCTTTGTCTGTGACTCATAAATCTCTCTGTAAATCGGGCTGCTCTTCAGCAATTCTTCATGGGTGCCGACTGCTTCCACCTTACCGCCATGAAATACCAGAATCCTGTCGGCATCCTGAATGGACGAAATCCTCTGGGCAATAATTATCTTCGTGGTATCCGGTATCTTCTCCCGGAGCGCCCTGCGGATCAAAGCATCCGTCTTTGTATCAACGGCACTGGTGGAATCGTCAAGTATCAGAATCTTCGGTTTCTTCAAAAGCGCCCTGGCAATGCAGAGCCTCTGCTTCTGTCCTCCGGATACATTCGCCCCTCCCCGTTCAATATAAGTGTCATACCCCTCCGGGAAATCCCTGATAAATTCATCCGCCTGGGCAAGCCTGCAGGCATCCGCCATCTCTTCATCCGTTGCGTCCTCTTTTCCCCACCGCAGGTTTTCCTTGATCGTCCCGGAAAACAACACATTTTTCTGTAAGACCATTGCCACCTTGTCCCGCAGGCAGGCCATATCATAATCCTTTACCGGAATACCGCCAACCCGTATCTCGCCTCTTGTAACGTCATACAATCTGGGAATCAGCCTTGCGAACGTGGATTTTGCGCTGCCTGTCCCGCCAAGGACACCGATGGTCTCCCCCGAACGGATATGCAGATCCAGGCCGCTCAATACCTCTTTCCCCGGATTGGATGGATAGGCAAATCCCACCTGGTCAAAATCAATGGAACCGTCCGCAACCTCCCGGACCGCATGGGGAACATTAAATAAATCCGGCTCTTCCGTCAGGACCTCTGCAATCCTCTCCCCTGACGCCTTTGACATGATAAGCATTACAAATGTCATGGATACCATCATCAGGCTGATCAGGATATTGATCACATAGGTAAACATGCTCATGAGCTGTCCTTCCGTCAGGCTCCCGGCAATGATCATTTTTGCACCCATCCATGAAATCAGCAGAATGCAGGTATACATGGAAAACTGCATGACAGGGGAATTGAGGGCAAGGAGCTTTTCTGCGCTCACGAATAAGCTGCGTATTCTTTCGCTTCCCCCTTCAAATCTTCCTGTCTCATAATCTTCCCTTACAAAAGACTTTACTACCCGTATCCCGTTCACGTTTTCCTGAACCTTTGCGTTCAGTTCATCATATTCGTGAAAGACCTTTCTCAAAGTCGGATTTGCTTTTGATGAAATCAGGGCAAGGACTGCTGCCAGACAGACGATCACCACCAGAAAGATCATGGCAAACCGTGGATGTATCATAAATGTCATTACCATTGCGCTGACCAGCATGATCGGCGCCCTCACACAGATGCGGATAGACATCTGAAACGCCTGCTGTACATTCATCACATCTGTCGTCATCCTGGTGACAAGCCCTGCCGTAGAGAACTTGTCTATGTTGGAGAAGGAAAAAGTCTGTATCTTCTCATACATGGCCTGCCGCAGATTCATAGCGAATCCGGAACTGGCGCTGGATGCCAGTTTCCCGGACCACACTCCGAAAAACAGCGCCAACATCGCCATGATGACCATCACGGCCCCCAGCAGACAGACCATCTTTATATCCTGCCTCTCCAGCCCGTAATCAATGATTGCTGCCATCATCAGAGGAATGAGAACCTCCATCACAACTTCCAGAATGACGAAAACAGGAGTAAGGACCGCATCTTTCTTATATTTTCCAACCTGTTTCAATAATGTCCTAAACATAACTTCCTCCTGAGTCTATCCATTATTTTTCGTTTCCGGACAGTTCACGGTAAACGTCTTCAATGAGCTGGACACACCTCTCTATCCCAAGCACGCCGCTGTCCAGGCACAGATGATAGTTTGAAGAATGCCCCCATTCCATTTCCGTATAATACTTGTAATGGTCTGCACGGAGCTTATCTCTTTTCTGTATCAGCCGTTCCGCCTCCGCCACCGAAAACTGCCCCCGCTCCATGCAGCGTTCCTTTTTGAATTTCATATCCGCATGGATAAAAATATTCAGTACATTCTCCTGTTTCTCCAGGATATGGTCCGCACATCTTCCCACAATTACGCAGGAGCCTTTTTCTGCAAGTTCCTTGATAATCTTGCTCTGCACAAAATAAATCTGGTCCTGCAGCGGCTGGTAATCCTCGTACTTTCCTTTTCCCCCATAAGATAAATAGTGGGCAAGGTTTCCCAGCATGCCGCCTTCCATATGTTCCCCTTTTTCCTCGATGATTTTTTTGTCGAACCCGCTTTCCTTTTCTGCCAGCTCAATAATCTCCTTATCATAAAAGGGAATGCCAAGCCGTTCGGATAATGCCTTCCCGATACTATGTCCTCCGCTTCCGCATTGACGCCCGATTGTAATCACATAATTTTTCATGCTTCTTTCCTTTCTTTTTTAAATATGCCTTTCCAACAAAGCCCTATCGTGATCATGGAGAGCGCTGTAGACAGAAAATCTGAGAAAGGCCCTGCCCATAAGACGCCTTCCACTCCCATCAGATACCCGAATGCCAGCATGGCCGGTATCAGTAAAATAATCTGACGTGTCAGTGACAGAAGCGCTGCAGGCACTGGTTTCCCGATGGACTGGAAAAAGATATTGGTCACTCCTCCCGCACCGGTCACAAAGCAGGCTAACAGATAAATACGGAAACACTTCACCGCAAATTCCACATACAGGTCGGATTCCTTTCCAAAGATACTGATGATCTGCTCCGGGAAAATCTGAAAGACCAGAAAAGCGGCCACAAGAATGACGGTTGAGCTTATCACTGCCAGTTTATAGGTCCTCTTCACCCTGTCGTACTGCCCGCCTCCGTAGTTGTAACCATAAATCGGCTGGACTCCGGTGGCTATCCCTAAGGAGATACCCGTCATCAGCTGGCTCACCTTCATGGTAATGCCAAGTGTCGCCAGAGGGATATCTGCCCCATACTTCGATTCCGCACCGTATTTTACAAGGACATTGTTCATTACCGCTACCACAAGAACCGTCGCTACCTGCGTGATAAAGCTGGACATCCCTAACGAAAGAATCTTTCCGCTGATTCTCAGCTTCGGAATAAAATGCTGTTTCTTCAGCTTTACACATTTAAAGGAGAACATACATCCAATGTAAAATACTGCGTTTAAGAACTGTCCGATAATCGTAGCCCACGCAGCCCCCTTCACTCCCCAATGGAACACAAAGATAAATACCGGGTCCAGAATAATATTTGTGATACACCCGATCAAAAGTCCTGCCATGCTGACCTTCGGTCTTCCGTCCGCCCTTAAGATACTTCCAAAGGCAGAGTCAACAGCGGAAAAGGCGAATCCAAGGACGATGATGCCGCCATACTCCAGGGCATAGGGCATAACCGCATCCGTTGCTCCGAAAAGCCTGCACAGAGGCTGTAAAAACAGTTCAAAAAGAACGGTCAGAATAATCCCGATCCCTACCGTCAGCGTTACCGCATGGCCTACGCCATGGGCTGCTTCGTCTGCCTTTCCTTTGCCCAGGCTTAAACTCATAAAAGCTGCCGTTCCGTCCCCTACCATCAGACCGAGCGCCAGCAGGAACGTGGTCAGCGGCAGAATTACATTTGTCGCTGCATTCCCCAGGTATCCGACTCCCTGCCCGATGAAAATCTGGTCAACCATGTTATATAAAGAATTGACCACAAGGGAAATGATGCTCGGTATTGCGTAGCGGAGCATCAGCTTACCGATACGCTCCGTACCAAGCGGATTTTCCTTTCCAATTACCTGTTCATTCATAAGAATCCTCCTTCTGATGACATATTTTCCGTCATTTTCTGCACAACCTTAAAAAATACTTTTAAATCCTCTTTGCAGATACCCGAAGTCAGCCGGGTTTCCAGCAAATGGATATCCTCGTCTACTTTTTTCTTCATCCCCATACTGGATGAAGTAGGGCATATCTTCTTCAGACGGTCATCCTGCGGAACCTTTTTCCGGACGATCATCTCCTGTTCCTCCAGCTTTTTAAGGAGCGTGGATATACTGGCGCTCCTGACATTGAGTTCTTCTTCGATGTCCTTCTGGTAGATATCCCTTTCCGGATAGTTTTTCAGCACGAAATAAAGAATATGTGTCTGCACCCCATTATTATTTGTTGAGCAATTAAATACCCGCCGTATCTGGTTTGCCAGCCCTAAAACAGATATGGCATACTGCTTTTCTTTCACCATCATTTCACTTCCTTCAGGCTTATGGGAAATTCTCCGGACAGTTCCTCTACCAAAGCCTCCGATTCCTCCCTGCTTCCGATCACCTCCAGCTTCAGCCTTTTGGAAAGCCCCATCCGCAGAACACCCAATATGCTTTTACAGTCTACACAGCCAAGATCATTTACTAAATTCACATCACACGGAAACCTTCTGACAATATCCACCAGTTTTTCCAGCTGCTCTACTGCTCCAATCTGAATATTGTAAACTTCCATATGACTCACCTCCATTGCAATGCCAAATTCCTCCCTTTGGGGACAGGGCTTTGTCACACGTCTGCCCTGCCCCAAACTCTTTAATATTCCACATCCGGCGCAGGTGCCGCCTGCACTTCCTTTTCCTTGATATCCGCTACTGCCGCCTCTGTTGTGAGGAGTGTGGCGGAAATGCTGACTGCGTTTTCCAGAGCGCTCTTCGTGACTTTTACCGGATCGATGATCCCCGCCTGCATCATATCAACATATTTTTCTCCCACGGCATCAAAACCGGTTCCCGGCTCCATTTCCTTCACCCTGTTTACAATGACCGCTCTTTCCAGTCCCGCATTTTCTGAAATAGCACTCAAAGGTGCTTCCAGGGCTTTGGCAACAATCTCCGCACCCGTCTTTTCATCCCCGTCCAATGACTGTGACAGTTCCTTCACCTTTCTCTGTGCGTGGATATAAGCAGAACCGCCCCCTGCGACAATGCCCTCCGATATCGCCGCCCTTGTGGCATTCAGCGCATCCTCCATACGGTACTTCGCCTCTTTCATTTCTGTTTCCGTTGCCGCCCCGATCCGGATCACTGCTACACCGCCAGCCATCTTTGCCACACGTTCCAGAAGCTTATTTTTATCATAGTCAGAGGTGGTATCCTGCGCCTGTGCCCGTATGGCACTGATCCGTTCCTCGATATCTTTTTTCTTCCCGCCGCCGTCAACGATCACCGTGGCGTCCTTTGTCACCTTGACCGATTTTGCCCTTCCGAGCATATCCATCGTCACATCCTTGAGCTGCATTCCAAGCTCCTCTATCACCGGATTGCCGCCAGTCAGGATGGCAATGTCTTTGAGCATCTCCTTACGACTGTCGCCATATCCGGGGGCTTTCACTGCAACTACTTTAAGCGTACCGCGAAGTTTATTGACGATCAGGGTGGTCAGTGCTTCCCCTTCCACATCATCCGCAATGATCAGAAGATTGCTCCCCGACTGTGCGGTCTGCTCCAGAACCGGAAGGATATCTTTAATATTGGATATCTTCCTGTCTGTAATAAGGATATACGGGTCTTCCATATTGGCCGTCATCTTTTCCTTGTCATCGCACATGTAGGAAGATACATATCCCTTGTCAAACTGCATCCCCTCCACCACATCAATCTCCGTTTTCATGGTTTTGGATTCCTCAATAGTAATGACGCCGTTTTCCGTGACCTTCTCAATCGCATCCGCTATCATCTCGCCTACATCTTCATTCCCTGCGGAAATTGCCGCAACCCTCGCAATCTGTTCCCTGCCGGTAACCGGCCTGCTCATTTCCTCAATAGAGCCGACTGCTGCCCCCGCCGCTTTCTTCATTCCCCTGCGCAGGATGATCGGATTGGCTCCCGCCGCGATATTCTTCATTCCCTCCTGGATCATCGCCTGCGCCAGCACTGTCGCCGTGGTAGTTCCGTCTCCCGCAATATCATTTGTCTTCGTTGCCACTTCCTTCACCAGCTGGGCGCCCATATTTTCATAGCGGTCCTCCAGTTCGATCTCCTTTGCGATTGTAACGCCATCATTTGTGATAAGCGGTGCGCCATAGGATTTGTCCAGCACCACGTTCCTCCCCTTCGGTCCAAGGGTGATCTTTACGGTATCTGCCAGCTTGTTTACGCCAGCCTCCATCTTCTTTCTTGCTGTCATATCAAAACGTACTTCTTTTGCCATAGTCTTTTCCTTCTTTCTGTTCAAACTTCAATCTGTTCTCTGCCTGCTGTTTTCGTCCATCGCTATGCTTCCACGACTGCAATGATATCTTTCCTGGATACGATGATGTATTCTTCCTCCTCCAGCTTCACATCTGTCCCGGAATAGCGGGAAAAAATAACCTTATCCCCTTCCTTTAGCTGTGCCCCATCCCCGGCTTCACTTTCACCGGAGCCTACTGCTACCACCACAGCCTCCTGGGGCTTTTCTTTCGCACTGTCCGGCAGAATAATCCCTGCCTGCGTCTTTTCCTCCGCCTCCTGATGTTTCAGGATTACCCTGTCTCCCAAAGGTCTTAATTTCATACTGTGTACCTGCCTTTCTTTCCTTACTTGTTAGCACTCCTTTTCATCGAGTGCTAAGCCATACCTAAAAAAATGAGCTTCTCTGCGAAGCCTGCCTGCGAGAAAACCTTGTCATCAAACTGTTTCCTCACTAAAAGTATTAAAACATATTTCTTCTTGAAAGTGAAGTGAATTTTTGGTATTATTGATGATGAAAACGCAATAATAGAAAGGAGCGCCACATGAACACACAACAGCTGGAAAGTTTTATCCAGGTTGCCGAAAACCTGAATTTTGCAAGAGCCGCCGAGGTTTTACAGATCACGCAGTCCGCAGTTTCCCGTCAGATCCATTCTTTAGAAGACGAGTTAGGCACAAAACTCCTGCACCGCTCTACCAGAACAGTCACCCTCACCCCTGCCGGAATCAGTTTCCTGGAAGATGCCAAACAGGTAATGGGAAGGCTTCGGATTGCTACTGCAAAAATCCAGAACCATATGGAATCCGATATACAGATTCTGTCCATCGGCTGCAGCAGCGAAGCGGACCTTGACCTGCTCAGTAAAATTTTGAAGGTCTGCCGGGAACAAATCCCGGAACTTCATCCGTTTCTTCGGGTGATTCCTCACCGTTCCATCCTGAACCTCTTCTATCACGGGGAATTGGATGTCCTGTTTGGCTTCCGTGATGATATCCCTGCACGAGATGGGATGGTCTATAAGGAGCTTGCCAGGGTTCCCCTTTGCTGCGTCCTTCCGGTGTCCCACCCTTATGCGCAGAAAACGGAGATTGATGAGCCGGAACTTTATTCACAGAACATCATTACCTGCCATTCCTATGCCATCCCTTCCCAAGCCGCCGGATTGCAGAACCAGATTGCGGAGCATCTTCCTCCGGAATCTGTTTATATCTGTGAGAACCTGCAGGTGATCCTCTCTCTGGTCCGTTCCGGTTACGGCTTTTCCGTTCTGCCTGAAACGAATTTCCCTGTTCCCGAAATATGCTATGTTCCGATCAGGGGAATCAGCCCGCTGTCTTATGGGATTTTCTATAAAAAAGGCGCTCTCAGTCCATTCCTGAAAAAATTTCTGTCTATCGTAGACAAGGTTGCACTGGATTGACACATCCGTCATATAACCAGCACCGCTTCTGTCCCATAAAAAAGGAGATGTGGTTTCCTTATCTGATTCCACATCTCCTTTTTCCTCTCTACCGATTTTCCGTAAGCTCATCCCACCTTCGGCATCTTTCTTGTCAGTCCGTTGAAGTGCGGCTGCCGATTTTATGGTTCTCCATATCCTCAAAAATCTCTTTTACCGTCATCGGCTTCTGCCCCGTCAGTTTTTCAAAATCGTGGGTAAAGGTACTCATCTGGTTCAGGCGGATCGCCCTGCCGAATGTAACCATGCCGTCTGAACAGAACGGAAAATTCTTCGCCGTGTCTGCCCACATCTCCTCCGTAGTCCTGGGAACGCCTATGGAATCAAAATACTCGTACATCTGCTCATCTGTAACCTGATGATAAGTAACCTTCTTGCCTGTGACCTCACTTGCGATTGCAAGATATTCCGAGATAGTCAGAGGCTGCGCACCGCTCAGTTCATAGACCACATCATTTCCGCCTGCTCCTGTTGCCACACAGGCAGCGGCAAGAGCGCAGTCATCCCTCGAAATGTACGCCATCTTCCCATCGCCCATATTGTTGGACAGGATGCCGCCGGTTTTCGTATAGGCTTCCTCATAAGCGGACACCATAGCCTCCGCATACTGTGCGTCACGGATAAATACATAATGGATCGGCTGCTCTTTGATATAGCTTTCTGTATATTTGTGGTCAGATACCTCATAGGTATCACATTCCTCCAGTCCTGCACCGACAATCGAAGTATATACCAGACGCTCCACATGATTCTTCACACACGCATCCACGGCATTCTTATGAGCCGCCCTTCTTCTCGGTCCCACAAAGGGCATGGAGATCAACAGCACCGTATGCGCTCCCCGGAAAGCCTCTTCCAGCTGATCCGGGCTGCTGAAATCCGCATACCTGGTTTCAATCCCCATCTCTTCATACTTTTTAAGGGCATCTTTATTGGGAGCCGTAAAAATCAGCCGCTCCTTCGGCAGCTTCTCCATAGCTACCTTCGCCGCACGTCCTCCGAAATTTCCGTCCACGCCTGTCAATAATACTTTATCCATCTCTTAACCTCCTGTTATCTTTTTTGATAATATAAAAGTACCGCAAATCATAAAATAAAACATTGTATAAAATCAGACCAAATATTTGCATATTTTTATACAATTTTGTATAATAGGGGTAGGATTTAGAATAGGAGTAAAGTTCAAAATGGATATAAGTATCTATACGATCATGAAAGAGCTGAACAACGGAATAGAACTGATACAGTCAGACAACCTTTCCTTTGATATCCGGGAGGTATGCATCTGTGCAGAAAGCCTTATTTCCAACGAACCAGGCAAAAACACCTTATATATTCTCGGCAGGAAACAGAAAGGTTTACTTGCAAAATATAATTTCACGCATATTTTGTCTATGGAATCTCTGGCGGAATTACCAGAGTCCGTACATACCTATGCCTTTTTGCCAAAACCCATGTCTGCCATGCTGCTGGCACAACAGATTCAAAAAATCATCAACAAATACAATGACTGGTATCATAATATTATTTCCGAAATGCATCTGTACCAAAGTCCGCAGGATATCATTGAACGCTGCGAATCCCTGTTTCCATATCCTTTCGCATATTTTGACACCACCAGAGCCATGCTGTATAAAACCAGCAGTTTAAAAGGCGTCACGCAAAACCATCTGTGGGATTACGCTTTAAGCACCGGTTTCGCACCGGATGAATCTTATGACGAACAATTATTCCGCTTAATTTATGAGAATGAAAAGCCTTTCCTTTATACTTCCAGAAACCAGTATAAAGGATACCTTCGGCTCATTGCGCCCATCAAAATGAACCAGCACGAGCTGGGCTGCCTGGTAACCAATCTGCAAAATATGACCTTTCAGATGGATGAAATCTCTTCTTTTTATTACATACAGCAGGTTTTCTCCCTGGGCCTTAAATATTTTGGCAGACTCCAGTCCAACGAGGATAACCTGCCATGGTATTATGAAAAAATATTGTCCGGGGAACATTTGGAAAACAATGTTCTGGAAAACTGTGTCCACATGACCGGGCATGAAGCAGACGAGCGTTTCCTCGTATGGCTTCTGCGCAAGGAAGAGGCTCTTCCACTGAAAAAAGCAATACGGTATCTCCACAGCCTGTTCAAAAGGAGCAATATAAAAATATACCGTAACTTTATCATAATTATTGATTACAAAATCGCGGAACATAAAGAACCCGCTTTTTTGGATTCCCTGCAAAATATGTTGCAGGATATCCGGTACAGCTGCGGTGTCAGCCAGGAGTTTGATGATATTTCCTTTTTATATCAGGCATACAGCCAGGCGCTTACTGCCCTGGAATATGCAAAAAATAATCTGATTCAGGCAGCAGATATCATCAGCAAACATACCATCCGTCTCTTATCCGAGGCACAGAATATTTCTGTTTTCCTTCATCCCGACATCGTTAAGCTGTCTAAAAATAAAAAAAATGCGGACAACCACTTGCTTCTCACGCTTCAGACCTATCTGCTCACCGGCCTGAACCTGACCACGACTGCAAAAAAACTGTATATCCACAGGCATACGGCAAACTACCGGCTAGAAACCATCCATGAAATAACTGGACTGGATTTTTCAGCCTGTACTACCGAAATGTTAATGCAGATTCTTTTTTCCTGTGAATACTTTCTGAAATATGACTAAGGAACCGTTCGCAAATTGGAAATAACATACACAATTGTATAATAATCTATCCTCTTTTGGTCACATTTCGTACCATGCGCTTTTAAGAACAATATTGTATTCTATTATTGGAAAATCAAAAAGGAGACATTGTTTTTATGTTAGCAGATTACCATGTACATACAGACTTCAGTGATGATTCCGTATATCCAATGGAGCAGGTTATAAAAGACGCAATAGCTATGGGAATGGATGAAATCTGTTTTACCGATCATGTGGATTATGGGATAAAACAAGACTGGGATTGCGGAATCCCTATAGAATATCGTGGACCGGAGCCGCTTGCAAATGTAAATTATCCCAAGTACGTTTCAGAAATAAGTAGGCTCCAATCTTTATACGGAACGGAGATAACCATAAAACTGGGCTTAGAGTTTGGAATACAGGTACACACAATTCCCCAGTACAAAGCGCTGTTTTCCAAATATCCCTTTGATTTTATCATCCTGTCCATACATCAAGTGGAAGATAAAGAATTCTGGACGCAGGATTTCCAAAAAGGGAGAAGCCAGAAGGAATACAATGAACGGTACTATGAAGAATTGCTGAATGTCATCAGAGCCTATCGGGATTACAGCGTAATCGGCCATATGGATCTCATTACCAGATATGATAAAAGCGGCAGTTACCCCTTTGAAAAAATCAGGCCGATTGTTTCTGAAATATTGAAAACCACAATCCACGACGGCAAAGGGCTGGAATTTAATACCTCATTCCATAGGTATGCCCTGGAAGACACGACTCCCTCACTGGATATATTAAAGCTCTATCGGGATATGGGCGGCGAGATCATTACTATCGGAAGCGACAGCCATAAGCCGGAGCATCTGGGTACCTATATAGAAGATGCTAAGAATCTGCTGAAAGAATTGGGATTCCGTTATTTTTGCACATATAGCAAAATGGAGCCAATCTTTCATTTATTATAACGGCTTATCCTGCCGGTCAACAAATCATAAAATACAGAAAAGCAATCAGCTTATAATATGCAAAGCCGATTGCTTTTCTTCCTTCCTTTTTACATCGCTGCTCATATCGCTGTTTTGTCATCCTGATATATTCCATCATCCTTCGATGGCAATATACTTTTTATTCTCCACAACAGGCGCTTCTTCCTTTTTCGGAATTGTCAGCTTCAATGTTCCATCCTCGAACCGTGCCTTGATGTCCTCCTGTGACAGATCCTCTCCCACATAAAAGCTTCTGCTGCACGAACCCATGTAACGCTCCCTGCGGATATACTTGCCGTCTCCATCCGTTTCGTTGTTTTCTGAATTGGATGTGGCATTGATTGTCAGATAACCGTCTTTCAACTCTGCTTTTACATCTTCTTTTTTCACTCCGGGCAGATTCATGGTCAGCTCATAGGCGTTCCCCATATCTTTCACATCTGTCCGCATCAGTTCGTTCACGCTGTGATCATAGCTGCGTCCGTGGAACGGATACCCAAAAAAGTCATCCAACAAGTTCTCTCTGAAAATACTCGGCATCAACATATTGCATATCTCCTTTCTTCATTTCCAAAGTTTAACTTCGGTTGCAAACAGTTTCTTTACGATATTTATTAAATCACAAACTGATAGAAAAGTGAAGTGAATTTTCGGTATTATTGATGATTAAATTGCAATAATCAAAAGTGAGAAATGGAATCACCAGTATATCACAGATTGGGATACCACTGTAACAAATCCCCGCGCCCTTCTTCTTCCAGTTTTTCCACCACATATTTCAACCACTCATCTGGTGTAGGAATTTCTCCAACGCAAGGAATATCTCTCCATTGCGCCCGTTTCTCCAGATCAGGGTCATTCCATCCTTTTTCGATCCTTGCGGAGATGATTCCACGCATTTCTTCCACTGAAATCCCACGTTCGTGTGCCAACCGTTCAAATAAATGTTCTCCCATAAATGTGCCTCCTCACGAATATCTTTCCCGATTGGCTACCAGACTATAACTGTATATATCCATTTTGGGAAATCCCTTATCTACCAATCGTGACTATTATAGCACCCTTTTGGGAATTATAATAGTTACAGATTGGCAGGTGAGGATATGGATGCGCAGAAACGCATAAAGGAATTGATGGAAGAACGCGGATGGACAGACTACCGGCTTGCAAAAGAAGCAAACCTCTCCCACTCCACGGTGACGAATATGTTTAACAGAAACAACGCCCCAACGCTCCCCACTTTGGAAGCAGTCTGCAGGGCGTTCGGCATAACTTTGGCGCAGTTTTTCGCGGAAGGGGATGGGCCAGCACAACTGACTGAAGAACAGCGCATCCTATTTTCCAGATGGAGCCCATTGACCGAAGAGCAGAAAAGGCTCTTGCTCGACCTTATGAAAACAATGTGAAATCCCGCTGATTCTCAATCATTCAGAATCAACGGGATTTCTTTCTGTAGATTTATTCTTTTTGTTAAAATTCCTATCGTTAAAATTTGCACCCAAACTCATGCTTGGGTGCATTGTATCAAATTGTGGTACGCAAGCCATATTGCGTGTCCAGATTGATACAAATATTTCTTGGATGCTATCGTTTTTACATTTACTGTAAATGCCGTGAAATCAACACTTTTCAGAAAGGCAGATGCACCCATACATGGACGGCTATCGTTTTTTGAATTGAAATTGCCGCACTTTCGATATTCCATAGTGTAAAAATTTAACGATAGCCTATTTTTTAGAGGGGCTATCGTTATTTTTTGCACCCACTAAAACAATCCACCCATAACTGAATATTTATAAAATCAAATCTATTGCTTGCATTATCAAATTATCTTCTATTTTTGCTTGTTTCATAATCATAATGTATATGTACACTCTAGCCAAGGTATATGCATATATATGAATGTCTTCCATCTCTTCTAAGCTACTATGCATGAGTAAATTTCTCATTTTAGCAAATTTATTTGACATTTCATCTATTTCTTCTTGTCTCAAGCCAAATTTCATCAATACACGATTTCTATAACTAACAGTCAATTTATCAAATTTCGTTTGGCAATATTCAAATTTTTCTCCCAAACCAAAATCTAATAATTTTATCATATCAGCATATTTTTTAAATTCCTTACGTTTTTTTGAATCAGCCCCCTTATATTCTTCATCCTTTTTCTCTATAAATTGAAAAAATTCTTCCTTAACTTCATTTGCTTTTTGAGAATATTCCGTTTTGGCATTTGGAAATACATAGTTAAAAACAGACTCGAAACTTGTGCAACAAATCATATACGATTCGGGCGTTACATATTTTCCGCTTTTTATATTTTTAGGAATAAATAACAAATTTAAATCTTTTTTATTTACAATTTGAATAAGGTCATTTATATGATCAAAAACAAAATAATATCCGATGATTTGATCTATATTCACAATATCCTCTTTATCTAGATCGATTATATGTGTATATGCTATTGGAGCATTCTTCCCTTCATCATTTATTTTTCCTAAACTTATTTCTCCAATTCTAATGTTTGTCCTAAAATTAACAAATGTCATTAAATTATATATCCACATATAAATTGTTCTAAAATAAGTTACATCTATTTTCTCTTCAAAACACAACTTCAATATAGATTTTGGTTTTCCTAAATTGTAATCTACTTGCATATTAATAGGCTCCCCTGGTAGAGTAACACTAAGTACAAGATTAGCTTTCTTACCGTCAACCTCAACTTCACATTCTTTACTAATCTCATCAAACGGTTTCAATTTTATTTCACCTCCACCGCCATTGAAATAATTATAACAAGTATTTTTTTCATCAATAATATGATTTGGTCTGTAAAAATAATCAATTATCCCACCTTTAAATGTTATTGTATCAAAGCACCGTTCGTTGCCATCAAAGCACACAAAGCCAGAAGGTTTTGCAATATATCCGGAACGATTTACTTTCAAAAAGCAATTCAAAAAGAATATATTTTCAAATCCTATCGTTGTACCTTCCAAAACTTCAAAATGAACATTTTTATTTGCCAAAAAATCATATGGCTTAATTGAACTTTGTTCCTTTGGCACAAGTTGTAACAATTCTCCATCATAAGTAAAAATATAACTTTTTCTTTCCAACTCTATATAACCGCTCTGCATTTTACTTCTTGGCATTATAACTACTCCTTTAAAATTATATAAATTTGATTTGTTGGACACCACCAACATCAAAATTATACCTCATTCCTTCACAAATTTCCACACACAGAAAAAGCGGCCAGAGGCATCTGGCACAAACCCGATGCCCCGGCCACTTCCGGCTTTAAATCTCTGTGCTGACCTCCACCCCGTTGCGGAAGGTAAAAACCACCCTGCCGTCCGAACAAACCGTTGCGTAATCCACAAGCCTGTGGAACAGCTTCTCGTTGAAATCCACCGGCAGCTCCTCCGTTTCGCTAAGTCCCGCAAGGAAACCGCTGAAAATGTCATACTGGATTCCCTTCCTCTCCCGCTCTTTTTCCAGGCTGTCCATCCGGCTTTCAAGAGCGGCGTACCGGCTGGCATACCCGTCATACTTTTTGCGGTAATCGTGCTGGTTAAGTTTCCGGGTGGCGTTCTCATCGACCAGCTTCTGGATCAATCCCGCGGCTACCTCCATCTCGCTGCTGACCGCCTCCATCTCTGCGTCGATGGAACCGCAATCCGCCAGGGCCTCCATGACCGCCCTGCAGTCCCCGATGACCTCCTCCCGTTTCTCCATCAGGATGCCGGCCGCCTCCAGGAACAGCTCCTTTATCCTCTGCTCGTACAGATGGGGCGTAGCGCATTTGCTTTCGCCCTTGAACTTGGCGTTGCACTGCCATATTGTCCGCTTATACTTGCTGTTGGAATGCCAGACCTTGGAGCCGAAGTATTCGCCGCAGTCGCCGCATTTCAGCTTTGCCGAGAACGGGCTGCAGCAGTTATGGCTCCGCCCCAGGTTCTTCCTCCGCTGTATCTCCATCTGCACGAGCTGCCACTCCGCAGGCTCGATGATGGCATCGTGGCTGCCCTCCACATAATACTGCGGCACCTCCCCTTCATTCGCCTTGCGTTTCTTGGAAAGGAAGTCCACCGTGTAGCACTTCTGCAGGCGGGCATCGCCTTTGTATTTCTCGTTGGAGAGGATGTTCTCCACCGTCCTGTGCCGCCACGTTTCCTTCCCCGTGGGCGTCGGGATGTTCCTGTCCGTCAGATATTTTGCAATGGCGTAGGGCGTCTGCCCCTGCATGAACAGCCGGTAGATGAGCCGCACCGTGTCCGCTTCTTCCGGCACAACCTCCATCTGCCCGTCCTCCCCCTTACGGTATCCAAGAAAGGAACTGTAGGCCAGGCTGACCTTGCCGTCTGCAAACCGCTTCCGTTTCCCCCATGTCACATTTTCAGAAATGGAGCGGGACTCTTCCTGCGCAAGTGAGGACATGATGGTGATGAGAAGCTCGCCCTTGGAGTCCAGCGTGTAAATGTTCTCTTTCTGGAAATAGACCTCCACGCCTTTCTCCTTCAGCTTCCGGACCGTGGTGAGGCTGTCCACCGTATTCCTTGCGAATCGGCTCACGGACTTGGTGACGATAAGGTCTATCTTCCCGTCTAGTGCATCCTGCACCATTTTGTTGAATCCATCGCGGTGCCTCGTGTCAGTTGCACTTATGCCTTCGTCCGTATACACGTTTATGAACTCCCATTCCGGCCGGGACCTGATGTAATTGGTGTAATAATCCACCTGCGCCTCGTAGCTGGTGAGCTGCTCCTCGCTGTCCGTGCTGACACGGGCATAGCCGGCTACTTTCTTCCTTGCAACGGCATCATTCGTTACCCCGGTATGCAGGTTCCTTGTCGCAGGTATCACTGTCACATTAGGCATTGCCGTCCCCCTCCTTCCCGGCGCCGGTGTTTCCTGCGCGCATTTCTTTCATCATGCGGCTCACCGTCTGCCTGTGGGCATCCGAAGCCTCCCGGTCGTTCCAGTACGCTTTCATCTTTTCGCTCTGTATCCTGCGCTGCTCCTCCGGGAACTTGCGCCCCTTCCAGTATTCCTTCATCCTTTCGCTCTGTTTTTTCCGTTCCTCCTCCGTCCGTTTCCGTCCGGAGTTTTTCAGGCTGATCTGCCGCTTCTGCTCCTCCGTGCAGATATGCACTGCCTCATGCTCCTGCCACTGTTTAACGGTTTCTTTTCCGTTCTTTAAGCAGAATACCAGGGTGCGGTTTTTCTCTGCCCGGACAGCCGTTATCTTATCCCTGACGGCGTCCTCCGTCACCTCACCGCCAAGCACCTCGGCAGCCAGCCGGAAAAGCTCATCTTCCGGTATGATGTCTGCGCCGCAGTTTTTCAGCCCCTCCCTCCTCCGCGTCCTGCAGGTCCATGTCCTGTACTCTGGCCTGCCCGACCGGATGTAATTCTTCCCGCAGCAGCCGCACTGCACCAGGCCGGTGAAAGGATAGGTCTTCATCTCCACCCCTTCCTTATGTTTGAAATGCTCCGCCCTGCGCCTGATCTCCTCCTGCACCTGGTTGAACGTGTCCATGTCGATAATAGCCTCGTGGGTATTTTCCGCATGGTACATCGGCTTCTCGCCGGTATTCTTGATGCATTTCTTCGTGATGTGGTTCTCGCGGTAAGTCCTCTGTAAGAGAAGGTTCCCGGTATATGCATAATTCCGGAGCAGCTTTAAAACGGGGCTCCTGCTCCACCTGTTCCCAAGCCGCGTCTTTATCCCCATAGCGTTCAGCCGGTCCCGGATGACGGTCGCCCCCATCCCTTCCAGGTACCAGTCAAATATCATCCGCACGGTCTCCGCTTCCTCCGGCACGATCTCAAACCGCCCGTCCACGTTGCGGTAGCCGAGCAGTGTGCTGCTCCACGGCTTCCCTTCCTCAAAATTCTTTTTGATGCGCCACTTCTGGTTCTCGCTTGCCGACCGGCTCTCCTCCTGCGCATAGGAAGCAAGCACTGTCAGCATCAGTTCCCCGTCCGTACTCAGCGAATGGATATTCTGCTCCTCGAAATAAACATCCACCCCGATCTGCTTCAGTTCCCGCACCGTTTCCAGCAGCGTCACCGTGTTCCTGGCAAAGCGTGAGATCGATTTGGTCAGCACCATGTCGATCTTCCCCGCCCTGCAGTCCGCCAGCAGGCGCACGAAATTCTCCCTGGTGTCCTTCGTCCCGGTCCGCGCCTCGTCCGCATATACTCCGGCGTACTCCCATCCGCTGTGGTTCTGGATCAGGCTGCTGTAATAGCTGACCTGCGCCTCCAGCGAGTGCAGCATGGCATCCTTGCCGGACGATACACGGCAGTATGCGGCCACGTTTTTATCCCGTGGAAGCTCCGGTGCGCCGAAGGCCACCTGCGTCACTTTCCTGCCCATGTTTCCATTCCTCCTTGTATCAATTCCTGCCACTTCGGGCGTACCCTATTAATCACTCTGAACCGCAGTTATATCAAGCATTTTCCGCAAAAATACTGTCCAAAGAAAGCCCGTGCCTTCTGGCTATGATTGTGTAAGCCTTCCTCCGTTCCGCAGCCGTGAGCGCGCCCTCTGACGCCATCCTGTCAACCAGGGAAATCGATATCTGGTATGTGATGAGGTTATCCGCCGAATACTGTTCCGGCAGGTTTCCGCCTGTGCTTCCCGTAGCATTCCCGGCTACAGAATTTCCTTCCCCGGTTCCCATAGCTCACAAACTCCTTCCCGCACTGCTGGCATACCAGCGTGTAATATGCTTTTTTGTTCATTTCCGACTGGTGCGCATTCCACCACCCCATCCGGCATTTATCTGAACAGAACCTTTTTTCCTTCCTGCCTTTGTTCTGCGTGACCGCCTCCCCGCACTGCGGGCAGGTGTGGGCGTCCCCCGTCCCCGGATGCCTCCGCAGGTAGGACTTCACTGTATTTAGCGGCAGGTGCAGCGCCTCCGCAATCGCAGCGGCGCTCTTCCCCTGCTGTTTCAGGCTGCTGATCCTTTCCATATCTTCATCTTTCATGTCAGCCACCTCCTCACTATACGGAGATTTGAACCGCAGTTCGGCGGGGTGTTTTTCCAAAAAAAATAACGCCTGCAGGAATCCCGGAAGGAACTCCTGCAGGCGCCAAAACCACTTATACCCTCTTTGCGTAATCCAGACTCACCCATCCGTTGCGTCCGCTCTGGTAGGATTTCAGTAATCCCCACTTGGATGCACCTTCACCATCTGCCTCATCCACAATCGTGAAGGTGCCGATTCCCGTATATTTCCCGGTCTTATCGTAGTTGGTGCCCGGACCTTTCCGGATGTTTAAGTTGGTGATGGTTACCCTCACCAGATACGGTTTGAACGCTGCCGCACTGGAATACACCGCCTTCCCGGATTCGTCAAACACGGAATACCCCGGATTCTCATCCGCACATTTCTTTGCGTTCTCCAGGACCTTAAATGCCCCTTTCTGCGAGGATGCGTCTGCCCAGGTCCTGCGGACGCGGTACCAGATTTCCGTTTCTGCAGGAGCGGAAGAAGCCGCCCCTTCCGCCGTGTCGAGGATGCCTTTCAGTATCGTGAGGATTTTCTCCCCATAGCCGGCTCCTGTTGCCCATCCTTTCCCATCCGGGTTCTCTTTCTGCCCAAGCCACTCCACATATTCCGCACAGCCCCTTGTGACATACTGGAAACGCGGGTCAATGCAGGCGTTCTTCAAGCCTTCTGTGGAAGCATAGGCTTTTAAGTGCTGCACCTGCGCCCGGATGCCGAGCTGTGGCGTGTCAAAGGAATTCCCCTTTACCCCGTTTGAAGTCACGCCCATACCGCAGAAGTTGTTCTGGTCCAGAGTGACCGCAGAGCCGGAGAAACCGAAGTTCCTGGTCTCAAGGCAGGACTGCGCAAAGGCGACATCGCCCCGCACCCCTTCCGCTTTTCCTTCCGAAAGGTACAGCGGAACCATGTCGAGGACGGACTGCGCCACACTCGGATTTTTCGCCTTGAGGTATGCCTCCATCTGCTCCGCCGTTGCCATAGCTGTCCCCATGATCTTGGTGTATCTATCCGTGCCGGATGATGGACTGCCCATTGCCGCCTTGACTGCTTTACGGAATCCGTCCATCGTGTACCCCATGCCAAGCTGCGTCCATAAATGTTCCGGGTCGCCGTGGTTGCTGGCAATGCCCCGGCTGCACCCTTCCTTATGGCTGATGATGACGCCATCCGCAAGCGGATCAAGGCTGTACTTTTCACAGAGCATGGCGAACAGCTCCACCGCCGTCTCATAAGTCCGTTTCGCCACTGCTTTTGCCGTAGCCGTGTCGGAGCAGGTGAAATTGCTGCCCGATGTGTATTTGATACACGCCGGCTCGCACATTTCCACGCCGATGTGGGTATTGTTGCCGCTGCCCTTGCTGCCGGAGCCACAGTGCCATCCCCTGTGGTTCCACGGAAGCGTCTGGTACGCCGTACCGTCGTTGCCGTCAATGAAGCCGTGGACACAGGCGCTGTCATAGGACGCACTGTTCCAGCTATTGATGAAAGCGGATGCCTTCGGCTGCGGGCAGCCCACGGAATGGAGCATCAGCCCCTTTACCGTGATCTTCCTCCCTGCCGTGTAGCAGGGATTCTTCGTTAAGATTAATTCTACAAGTTTCATGATTATTCGTCCCCCTTCCCGTTTTCTGCCCTGTCATGGAGCTGCGCCAGGATATCCTTCAGCTTTTCCGGGATGGGCAGCCCAAGATGTCCGGCATTCTCCAGAAGGCTCACGCCCTCATTGGAAATATAGAAAAAGATAACCGCTGTCCGCAGAACCGAGCCGCTCCCGATGACCTGCACATCAAGGATGTTGGCAATCCCCACCAGCAAAAAGATCAGCACCTTCTTTGCGATGCCCTTGAAACCCACCTCGCTGGACAGCTTCTTATCTGCCGCGGCGCACATCACTCCCGTGACATAGTCCACCACGACAAAAGCGATCAGCGCATACAGCAGGCCGTCACAGCCGCCGAGGAAATAGCCGAGCCATCCGCCGACACCTGCAAAAATGAGTTGAATCGTGTTCCAGAATTCCTTCATAGTGAAACCCTCCTTTAAAAGATTTTTTTGTATGATAAAAGGCCGCCCGCCAAACGGCGGACAGCCCTGTATCCATGGAAATATGAAATTTTTATATCTGCTTTGGGAGCCACTCCCAAAGCCTCATGTCCTCCTGCCCAAGCGACCACATACACATCCCCCGCAGCTTCCAGCGGTACGCCGCCTGGTTCGCCCAATAGACGAGGGAGTCCACATCCTGGTAATAGAGGATGGAAAACCCGTCCGCATCCCCTAAAAACAGCCGGGAAATCCAGATATTGATGTCCCTCGGAGTGACCTCCGCCGTGTAGTTGTTCCCGCAGGATATCTCCATCAAATCCGAATGGAAAAAATCATAATCCATCGAAATATCCTCGCTGCGTGTGGCGCTCTCCTCCACATCGGCAGTCAGCGTGAACACCTGGAATTCCTCATCCCATGCCGCACTGCTCCGGCTGATCCGCCCGAAGGACTTAAAACTGCCGTCCGGCATCCGCACATCGAACCGCTCGTAAGGCTCATACGTCCATGCGTCCCCAAGCCTCATCAGTTCGCAGACGGTCCTATTGTCTGAGCGGTAGCCTGCATAGCCGCCGGAAAAACCGCTGATTGTCGCCGTAAACCGCAGGGTATAGGACGCGCCGGAATACACCCGTACCCGGTTTCCCCGGATGCGCATTTCAATGGTGTACATGGTGGGATTCCCACGCAGGTCAGCATTCGCCGTCCGGCTGATGGTCTGGCCGTAACTGCCAAGAAGGGTGGAACCCTTGTAAAGCTCCACCCTCTGTGTGTCGAAATTTAAGCAGCAGAACACATCCCCGCAGAACACTCCTGCCTTCCCGCTGCCATTCGCCGGGAACGCCAGCCTTGCCCGCAGGTGCAGTTCCCGAAAGCCGCTGTACTGCCACGCAAGCTGCCCGCTCCCCTCAAGCTGGGAGTACGGCCGGTTCTCGTAGCCCTCCCGCCACACCTCCCATTTGCCGGAGAGCGTCGTCCAGTAGCTTTCCGGCAGGGGATTTTCATCACGGAAGTCCTCGTACCAGATGAGCGCCGAATCCGGCTTCCTGCGGAGCATTTCCAGCGTCAGCTTGAAACCTTTATCCGGCTGCACCATGTTCCCGTCCACGTCCTTGAATTTCCTCGGAGCAAGTGTATAGACCGCTTTCCCCACAGACGGATATTCGAAAAAAGAGCCGCAGACACGGAAACCATAAAACTGCACGCCCTTCACGTCCACGGATATTTTGATGGTATGCGTCCCTGCCGAAAGCGATACTCCCTTTGCAAGCGCCGTCCAGAAGGAAGTCCTCCAGTACGGCCACCACAGGCGGCTTTCCGTGAAATGCGATGTCGTCCCGTCAAGCGAAATGTAGATGCCATTCTTATCCCAAAACGGATAACAGATACGCACCGCCACATCATAGGTTCCCTCCGAAGATACACTAAATTGGTACGTTGCCGAACCTTCATCCCCAAGCACCGCCACGCCGTTTTCAATGGAAATAATGCCTTTCGCACTTGACGGATTATCTGCGCTCTGGTCAACAAGGATATTTTCAAATTCCGTCTTCTGCTCCTTGCCGTAGGCGGTAAGGTAATGCCTGCGGTTGTATGTGCCGGAAAGCAGCGGGTATTCATAGGAAACTGCATCCCGCCCCTCCATGTAGTCGTACACATGGGGAAGCGCCCACGGCACTTTGTCGTAGTCGTCCCAATAGGCCACGATGGGGATGAAGGGCTGCGGCGGCTT